>Ga0351898_1027_pt1 | contig 36265 bp, 32 predicted proteins | sample BONcelHT113001C5_FD_206873 | JGI IMG/M metagenome (GOLD analysis project Ga0351898, IMG submission 206873) | Enriched cells from coal bed in the Powder River Basin, Montana, United States - BONCAT cells T11 rep1 HSBNCT.T11.300.1.C5 ...
TGGTCGAAAGATCGGTCATGTCCGTTTCAAAGGATATGGCTGGTACAACACTATGAATTACAATCAGTCCGGCTTCAAGATCGATCAAGATCATAGCCAGCTGCATCTCTCTAAGATTGGAGAAATGCGGATCAAGATCTATCGAAAGATCGAAGGTTGCATCAAAGCCGTCATAATCAAGAGAGAAGGCGAGAGATGGTTCGCCATAGTCCAGGCCGATCAGGGACCACAGACGTTACCGGAAACTGGAGAAGCAGTTGGTATTGATGTCGGTTTGACTTCCTTCGTGGTTGACTCTGAAGGCAATGATATAGAAAATCCAAGATGTGCAGAACAATCCGAAGATAAGCTTGCTGGACTGCAAAGAAGGCTAGCCAGGGCGGTGAGGGGATCGAATAATTATGGGGCGATCAAGGATAAGATTGCAAAGCTGCATAAGAGAATCAACTGCCAACGAGATGATTTCCTGCATAAGCTCTCTCGGATGTATGTCAATAACTTCGATATCATTTGCGTTGAGGATCTGGATGTCAAAGGTCTGAAAGAGAACGGCCATAATAACGGTATGCATCGCAGCATTCGTGATGCATCCTGGTCAAAGTTTATATTCATGCTTTCGTACAAGGCTCAAAGTGCTGGTCGGAAGCTGATAAAAATAGATCCCAGGAACACGACTCAAAGGTGTTCTGCTTGTGGTGGCATCGTAAAGAAAGATCTATCGGTACGAGTGCATGAGTGCCATTATTGCGGTTTCTCATGCAATCGAGACTACAATGCTTCCAGAAATATACTCATCGCAGGGATGGAACAGCCCGTAGCGCCCATCGAGTCGAAACCTCTAAATCACATATCCGTGATGCAAGTTTTGGCGATGAAGTGGGAAGCCGCGCCCTTCAGGACTCGGTAGTTCACAAGCCTTATACCTTGAACTGCTCCATTTCGCTTCCCAAACGATGCAGCTCTTTCGTGTCCAGGGAGAGTGGATCGATATGGACCAGCATTATAGCGTTCTTTAGGGCTATCTCATCCCTCTGGGACTGAACAAACCGGAGCACAGTCTCGTAGTTGCTCTGGGTGATGAGATAACCCATTCCCTCCAGCAATATAATGGGATAGTTGGCCCTGCCCAGGAAATCGGAGATCATACTGGAGAGCCGGGGGAAGTTCGTCGGGTCCACTGCCCTATATCCCGGCTCGCTCTTTTGCGTCAGCCATATAACTGCATCTGCAGGCACATTATACCTTTCATTAAGGATTTTTGGATTGTAACGGCTCAAGCACAGTCCATCCATGCCGTGCCTCACCAGCTCGCTGAAGATCTCCAGGCTCTTTTGCGGCTTTTCCTCGGCAATAATGTAGGTCGTCCCTGGAATGAGTGAGATCTCATAGGGACTTCGTCCATAGCTCTTCATGAGCTCAGCCAGTGTCAGCGTGAGGTCGAAAGCGGGATCGTATGTCTTGATGATCCTGGCCAGCCTTCTCACCGCCACAAAGAAGCTGCGCCTTGTCAGCACCAGATCCGGGCGAATATCAAGAGACATACTGGACTGCAAAGCGCCTTGCATTTCCGGCTCGCAGGCGGCAACGGAATCATCTGAGAGCTGCTGCGTCTGATTGCCTGTCTCGAAGAATTCCCCGGAGGCTACCAGCTCATTGGCCTGCATAACGGTCTCTCTTCTCACTTCATCGTCGATCCGTGAGAGCATGGCATCGGAGAAGGCCCGGAAGAGATAGGCGGAAAGGGGGCCCAATGAGAAGAGCAGCTCTTTGACCTCATTAATGCTCGAGGTCATGCTCGTATGGACGAAATCTGGCTTCTCTGCCAGAATCAAATGCGTCTTATGGCCCAAAAGCTCCATCTGGTAGACAAAGTCAAGTATCTCCCTTTGTGGGATCTTGCCCTCGTTCTCTTTGACGAGCTGCTCGATGCTGTCTATGAGAACGACGCTGTTCTTGCTGGACTCAACGAATGCCTTTATGGTCATAAAAAGGAGTGGCAGATTTCTTGGGGAGATGTAGCGATCGCTTCCCTTCTCATCAGAGAGCTTGATGATGGGCGTCTCTATAAAGCCCCAGCGTCGTCTCACCTCTTCAGGGGCAAAATGCGTAATACACAGCCCCTCCACGCCATGGGTGATCTGATCTGTGAAGACCTCATAGGCAATCTCAGGCACTATATAGGTCTTTCCTCGCACTAAATCATATGCGGGGAGTGTTTCCTTGGCCGCTTCTATCACCGGCTTAACTGTTACCCGATCTTCCACAATCATCTTCGTAGCCGAGGATCCCACTGAACCGGTAAGCGTCTTCTCAAACTGGTCCCATAGGAGCCGAAGCTGTCCTGCTTCAATCTTCTCCCGGCTGGTGCCCAGTCGCTCAAGGTGGGCATCGACCTGCTTCCTGGCTGGCGTCTCACCGATGTAACGTGCCAGTGTTGCCTCCAGCTCCTCTACTGTTCCCTGACGTATCTCATGTGTCTCGTGGCCCTGAGCAGTAGCATCTTCATGGTACTCATCCACGAAGCTATTGGCAGACCTCTCCTCATCTAAACTGGGCTTGCTTACCAAAGAGACGAGGACATAAAGGCTGCAGTTGACCAGCAGTGTCCAGAAGACGGAATTTGTCCACATGTCCAGATCAAGACCAAAGAGATTGGTGGGTATAAGGGCAGCTATGCCGAAGGGTCCGTCCCTTACAAGATTTCCCAGCCATACATTCCCTTTCGCAATGGTAGGAATGAGGGCAGTGTAGGCCCAGAGTAAAAAGCCCGATACCAAGCCTGCCATGGCCCCTTTCCGGTTTCCCTTCTTCCAGTATAGGCCTCCCAGGGCGGCAGGAGCTAATTGACTGGCTGCCAGAAATGAGACAACTCCGATCTCTGCCAGTATCTGGTAAGCAACGGCGCGCGAGTAGAGATATCCTAGGAGCACGACCAGAAGTATGTTTAGCCTTCTGGTATTGAGAAGCGTATTGACCAGGTTTTTGTCCGTCTTTATTTTGCTCAAGATATAGGGCATCTCCAGGTCGTTGAGCAGCATGGTGCCCACGGCAACGGATTCAACCAGGATCATGGCAGTGGCTGCCGAAGTCCCTCCTATGAACACGAAAAGAGAGAGAGCGTCCTGGCCCTGAGCGTAAGGTATGGTTATTATGAACGCATCCTTTAGACCGGCAGTATTCAGCAGCACCCCTCCCCAGGCGATGGCTGGGACGAATATGTTGATCAACAAAAGATAGAGCGGAAAGAGCCACATTGCCTTCCTAAGGTGCTTTTCATCTGAGTTTTCCACCACCATAACATGAAACTGCCTGGGCAGAAATAAGATGGCAAAGAAGGAGATCAGCGTCAGGGAGAACCAGAGAGTCGGCTCTACATCCATGAGTGTCTCATATGCCTGATTTTTTGAGGCCAGTTCGATCATCTGGCTCATAATATCTGCATATCCCCCAAAGACGCCGTAGGCGACATAGAGTCCCGCGAGAAGAAAAGCAACTATCTTCAGCAGAGATTCAAAGGCCACGACAGCGATCAAGCCCTCATGCCGCTCCATGGGATCGAGATGGCGAGCCCCGAATATGACTGCAAAGGCCCCTAAGAGCACGGCCACCACCAGCTTGCTCTCTACGGCAAAGCCCAGATATATTTGCGAGCCGCTCAGTATCTCAAGAGATGTGGATATGGCAATAAGCTGCAGTGCAACATAAGGTGTCACCATGACCAGGCTCAATATCGCTACTACGGCACCTATGGCGTAGCTTCGACCATATCGGAAGCTGATAAAGTCACTTATGGAGGTGAGTCTGTGCTCCTTTGAGACGCGAATCATCTTTCGGATTATGATCCAGCCAACGGTCATGGCTAAGACGGGTCCCAGGTAGATGGGCAAGAACTCCAGGCCCGTGGATGCCGCCCTTCCTATTGAGCCGTAAAAGGTCCAGGCGGAGACATAGACACATAGAGAGAGGGCATAAACATAAGGGTTAGCGACTATGCTTTTTCCCAAAAGCTTTTGGCGGTCGGCATACCGGGCGATGGCAAAGAGCAGCAGGAGGTAAAGGACCATGACGGCTAACGCGAGATGTGGTCCAATCAGTCAAAATTCCCCCGATCGAAGAGATACAGAGCCAGGATGAAGAATAACCAGATCAGGGTAATATAAACCAGTATGGCCGGCATACCCATTATAAAGTAGCCTTTCGGCAGTTCGATTAAAGGCCAGTTGAGCAGCACCCACCCTGTGGCGAAGAGAAAAATCCAGAATTCCTTCTGGCTCAGGAGATCCCTCAAGGATAGTGCCATATTTATAAACCCGGATAAACAACTAATCCCTTGACAGATATATCTACTGCATGCTTTCCCGAATGATGAGATGTGCAGCACATCTTGACAATCTCAATGGACCTTCTCCGCGCGAAATTTATCTCTTCATTTTGCAGCAGGATTATTCCATCGGCAACTTGTGCTATATGTGCTGGATAGGGTGCCCCAGGCGGTGCATCCTCTGCCACCAGTGCCACCACCTTTTTAATCTTGATCAAGTGAGATAGCTTGAGAAGAAAACGCCAGTAGTCGTCTTTGAGGATGTCTTCCAGAACGGATAGGTTTTCAATGACGATTCGAGTAGGCTGGAATGTATCGATCTCCTTCTCCAGCATATCCAAGAATAAGTCTTTCGATCTGCATGCTTTTTCAGCCATCTCTTCCAGTTCCAGGTAGCAGATCTCCTTACCAAAATATGTACTCTTTACAAATTCATAACGGGTGGCATAATTGAATTGCAGGTCAAGCGGTCCGCCGAAGGTCAGGAGGTATAGCCCGTGCTCGCCCAGATCCGCGCCTTTGCAGAGAAACTGAGTGCAAAAGGTGGTCTTGCCTGCCCCAGCGTCGCCCGTTAGAAGAATAAGAGACGGTCTGGGAAGACCGCCTTCAATCATGTTATCCAGACCCGGAATTCCAGTAGGCATCCTGTTTATCATATTCAAATCCTTTCACCAGGCTTTCTGAGGTTCAGGGAATCTTTTAGAAAATATTGCCTCTCATCTTATTTGTCTTTATCTTTCTCCAGACGGCTTTTATATCAGGAATTCATTCTCGTTGACGTGAGACGACTTGATCCTTAGAACTCATTATTCAGGTGATATAACTCCAGAATTGGATGGCAAAGAGGTTATTTTAACTGGCTTTGCTCACGAGACGCGCGACCTGGGGGGCATAGCCTTCCTGGTACTGCGGGATAGAAAAGGCCTGGCTCAGGTAACTCTGGTCAAGAAGCTTTTGGGAAAAGAGATGTTCAAGAGCGCGCGCACCATCAGCCGGGAGAGTGTGGTAATGGTGCGAGGAAGTGTCAAGGCAGAGCCGAAAGCTCCTCGCGGATACGAGATACTTCCCACAGAGATTCAGGTATTGAATGCCGCCCAGGTGCCTTTGCCCCTGGACCCCACAGAGAAGGTGGAGTGCGAGCTGGACACACGCCTCGATGCCAGGTTCATGGACATTAGAAGGCCCTGCGTTCTGGCTGCGTTCGAGATCGAGAGCGCTGTTTTGCAGAGCCTGAGAAGCTGCTTCTACCAAAAAGGAGTAACCGAGGTATTCACTCCCAAGATAGTGGCTGCGGCCACAGAGGGTGGTACGGATCTCTTCCCCATCAGCTACTTCGAGAAGGAGGCTTTCCTGAATCAGAGCCCCCAGCTCTACAAACAGATGCTCATGAGCGCGGGCATGGACCGGGTCTTTGAGATAGGCCCCATATTCCGGGCTGAGGAGCACGACACCCGCCGCCACCTCAATGAGGCCATCTCCATCGATATTGAGTTTAGCTTTGCTGATGACAGGGCCGTTATGGAGCTTTTGGAGGATGCGGTGGCGGGAGCCTACAGGTATGTGGCCGAGAACTGCCGCTACCAGTTGGAGGTCCTGGGCCTGGACCTGCAGGTTCCAAAGCTTCCCTTTAAGAGAATCACTTATACCGAGGCACTGGAGCTGGCAGGAGAGAAGGCAGGAGTCAAGATGCAGTGGGGAGATGATCTGGATACAGAGACGGAGAGGTTCCTCGGTGAAACTATCGGCGAGCACTACTTCCTCACCGACTGGCCGTCCTCTATAAAGCCCTACTACACCTTGCCTTATGAGGACCGGCCCGAGGTCTGCCGGGGATTTGACCTCATGCATCCGCGCATGGAGCTGGCCTCTGGGGCGCAAAGAGTGCACGACTATAACCAGCTTGTTGAGCGCATAAAAGAGAAAGGGCTGGACCCGGACGGATTTGAGTTCTACCTCAAGGCCTTCCGCTACGGCATGCCGCCGCACGCCGGCTGGGGACTGGGCCTCTCCCGGCTGGTCATGACCATGCTTAAATTGGAGAATATTCGCGATGCGGTACTCTTCCCGCGCGACCGAAGGCGGCTGGTGCCCTAGAGGCACGGGCTGCCTTTTTTAGCGTCCTTTTGTTTCGTCTTTTTTTATTTCTCATGACCTATTCCGGATCTTTCGATACGATTTTGCAACTCAGTTAGTGAAGATAAAATAGTTATACTGAGATTAGTTTTAAGTGGCTATGACAGTCTTTTAGTACATCCGTTTTAATCAATTTCAATTCTTTAAGAAAAAAATATATATTACTTGTCTACAAATTACTTCATACTATACGGGATGATTTCATATGATTAGACGAGAATCGCTGCAAAAGAAGCTGGCAATGGCGGCAATAGCAGGGATGCTGATGCTGCTATTGGCGGCATCATGTGTCGCCCAGACACCTTTGGAAGTTGGTGGACCGGAAAATTGTACTGATTGCAGTGGGAATGCTTCCGCTGACCAGACTCTAGACGGTTCAATAGCAGAAGCTGAAGCTTCCAGTTCGCCGGGCTTCGAAAATGCGGTCCAGGAAATGGATTCATCAAATGCATCGATCAGCCAGGCACTTGGAGCCGCCGACCTAGTGTCGCCTTCCGGTATTCTGAATACGGGCAGGCCCACTTACGTCTGGGAGGGCGTATCTAGCAGCCAGTACTACTGCCTGGAGGTAATGGACGATCGCAATGATGTCGTCCTCAAGCAATGGTACGATGCATCGGACTATCCTTCGGATACAATATCTGTAACGCCGCTGCAGAGTCTCGACCCCGGAGACTACACATGGAGAATCCTCTGCTGGAACTGCCAGAACCAGAACGAACCGCCGAGCCCGGAAATGGATTTTACCGTCTGCACATCCACCTCTTTCCCAGGCAGGGCGACCCTTATCTCTCCTAAAGATACAATAGGCACCAGGAATCCGACCTTTGTATGGAGCCCCGTTGCAGGATGCACTCAGTACTGCCTTAAGGTGGCCAATGCAAATTATCAAAATGTTCCCATCTTGGAGAAGTGTTATGGTGCAGAAGAGGTTATCTCCGGCCAGATCTGCTCCATTACGCCCGGGCTGGATCTCGATCCAGGAAACTACAGGTGGTGGATTCAGACCATTAACTGCAAGGGAGAAGGGCCCTGGAGCAATTACAAGAGCTTCAGATATCAAAACAGGTCCCCAGGCAGATCGACACCCATATCTCCTCGGGGCCTAACTTCCTCTACACCGACCTTCATCTGGACGGCGGCCTCAGCCGCCACAACGTATCATCTGGAGCTGATCAACTACCGCGACGGCATCGACGTACTAGTGATGGAGGATCCTTCCATTGATGCCAATGAGGTGACAATAGGATCCAGATGCTCATTTATATTGGGAACCTTGCCGGATGACGATTCCGTTTATTACTGGCGCATACATGCCAGCAACGATGCAGGGGATGGAGCTTGGAGCGGCTGGAGGTATTTTGAAACGCATTGTGCCTTGAAGCCGGGTACGGACAAGAAAAAAGCCCGGACGGGATAATTTCCGCCTTTTTGGGCAATGATGTGGGGGTGAGGCCGACCCTGGTCTCATCCATCCTATTTCTTATGCTCAAGATTTTGAGGGCAGGCCATGGGCCAGCCCCGCGCAAGCATCTTCTGGATTTGAGATACCGATTCTGTCTATTCCAGCTTCTCGATGCCGACCTTCTTTACCTTTGGCTTCCAGATCTTGTCCGGCATCCAGGCCGGTGCACCAGCGGGCTTGTCTACCTGTACTCTCTCTCCTGAAAACACATGCACCTTCTTGGTGCCACGTTCGCGCAACTTGATATCGGTGTAGCCCCGGTTGGCTGCCTTTAGAGCGGCCTGTCTGGGTGATTTTCCTGTAAAGACTCCAATCTCATTTCCCTCAGCATCTCGCAGGGCGAAATTTCTCATCTCAGCCATAATTTTCCCTCCTTCGTGGATATGAATAAGCCTCTCTGATTCGGTATATTAATTTAATCCAAAAGTACCCTAAAAAAGGGCGGAAGAGGTCTGGGACTTTGCCGCAAACGCTTTTGCTAATTATCAAAAAAATCCAGCAAAAAATCGATTATATTATAAAAAATTAGCGAATGGACTGAATAGCATATCCATTCGCCAATCGTTTAAGCAGATTAGCCCTGATATGCCACCCGCACTCTGCTGGGCCGGCTCGTCGCCAGACTTCCCACCACGTAGGCCACCGTGCCGCAGATGAGACCTATGAAGACGGGGTGGATGATAGGGTTGCCGTAAAAGTTCCAGGCGACTACGGAAAAGAAGGACGCTAGCAAGCTGGCGATAAAACCCGTTTGTGTGCCTCTGTCCCAGTAGAGGCCGAAGATAAGCGGCACGAAGACGCAGCAGGCGATGACTCCCATGCTCACTGAGACCAGGGGCACGATCTGTTGGGGAACATCGACAGCTGATATCGCAGCTATTAGCAGGATTGTCACTCCTACGACGCGAGTCAATAGCAGCGTCTTTTTGTCGGAGATCTCGGGATGCAGGTAGCGCAGGATATCTGATGTGAGACTGGTGGTGGTGACCAGCACAATGGCACTCATGGTGGACATTGCCGCGGAGATCGCTGCCAGTAGGATGATTGCGTCAAAGCCGGGCGGAAGAAAAGTCGTAGCCAGGAAGGGTACCAAACCATCGGGATTCTTGAGGAACGGTGCCAGCTGCTCGGTGCTCAAAACTCCGTAGGCCAAGATCCCCAGGGAGAATATGCAGAGAGCATAAACAGCAATCGAGAGTGGCCCAAAGATGCCGGCGAAGCGGACCACTCTCCGATCTTTGGCCGAGAATATCATTATGAGCAGATCGGGCAAGGCCAGCAGGCCCAGGCTGATGGAAAAGGCCATGCCTAAGGTCTTCTGCCAGGGCACATTGAGGCCCTGCATAGAGAGCACGCTTGCCGGGATATGCTGCCAGATCTCCGATCCGCCGCCTGCGGAAAAGATGCCTCCGTAGAGGAAGACCGCCCCGACCAGCATGAGGATGCCCTGGAGAAAGCCGATCCAGATGATGGCTGGTAGGCCACCGATGGCGTAGTAGACGGCCACGATGGCTACGGCAATCATCAGGCCCTGCAGGTAGCTGACGCCAATCAGTCCCTGAAAGAGGGTGGCGCATCCCTTGAAGATAGGCACTAGATAGACTGTGTAGAGGAGCAGCATGATCGCTGCCAGGATTACCTTGCCAGTGGGGGAGTTGTACCTTTTTTCCAGCAGTTGAGGTACGGTCTTGGCATCATACTTCTTGGCCATAGCCCAGATCTTTCCTGCCATGAGCCAGGCAAGGCAAGCGAAGGCCACATGAAAGAAGGTGCAGAAGACCACCCAGGGCATGCCGGCGACCAGGCCATATCCTCCACCACCCAGGAAAGACGCTGCACTGAAGTAGGCTGCCGTGAAGGCTATGCCTATGACGGCAGGATAAGCGATGTTGCGATCGGAGAGAACGAAGCCCGAAAAGGTCCCCTGGCGCAGCTTGAAGGAGAGCAGTACTATGAGGGCCACGTAGGCCACGAGCAGCAATTCATTGATCATGGTATCTCCTCATCAGGATAAAGAGCGTTATGGAGAGCATAATTATTATTGAGATCAGCAAAGCGAAGTATGGCAGTGGCATCATCTTCTTCCCACCGTGAAGAGCCGACGGGCTCCTGCAATAACCGGCAACATCATGCAGTTGTTCATTAATATCCCTCATAATGTACTAAGTTGTACTTCAATGCGCAGCTACAAGCAATACAATTTAAAAGCATTTCCCTCGCAGCAAGTTGAAATCGCCAAATAAAATTGCATATTTTCATGATTAATTAAAATTTCAACTTAAGTTTAGGGTCAAGATATAAACGCATGGGTCCACCACAAGAATTATAAGCCAAAATTCGTATCGCCTCGTGAACCTTTGATGTATACGATTGCGCATAAACGACCAACAACAATCACCCACATTTCAGCAAATGAAAACGAGGAGAAAAATGGCATTGAGACGTTTAATGTCCGGCAACGAGGCCATTGCCCGCGGGGCCTTTGAGGCCGGTGTGACGGTTGGTGCGGGCTATCCGGGAACTCCTTCAACGGAGATCCTGGAAAACCTGGTCAAATACAAGCCCGATGTGTACTGCGAGTGGTCACCCAATGAGAAGGTAGCCTTTGAGGTTGCTGCGGGAGCCTCCCTGGCAGGAGCACGCTCCATTGTGACCATGAAGCATGTGGGGCTGAATGTGGCGGCAGACCCGCTCATGACCTTGAGCTATATCAGCGTTGAGGGAGGATTTGTGGCCTGTGTGGCCGATGATCCGGGCATGCACTCCTCACAAAACGAGCAGGATACTCGCAATTACGCTCGCTTTGCTAAAATTCCCCTCTTCGAGCCCTCCGACAGCCAGGAGGCCAGGGACCTCCTCAAGCTGGCCATCCAGGTCTCGGAGGAGTTCAAGACGCCGGTCATCCTGCGCACCACCACCAGAGTCAGCCACTCCAGGAGCCTGGTGGAGCTAGGCGAGCGCATTCTTTCCGAAAAGAAGATCGGCCTGGTCAAAGACCCACCCCGTTTTGTGCCCATACCCGTCTGGGGCCGGCCCATGCGCCAGAGGGTAGAGGACAGGCTCCTCCGCCTGCAAGCCCTTTCAGAATGCTCGCCCGCCAATCGCATAGAATGGCGGGAAAGAGATTTGGGGATTATCACTTCTTCCATCGCTTACCAGTATGCCCGAGAGGTCTGGCCGATGGCCTGCATTCTAAAGCTGGGAATGTCCTATCCCTTCCCCGATGCTCTGATCCGGGAGTTTGCGACAGGCGTCTCCAGCCTCCTCGTGGTGGAGGAGCTGGACGACTTCATTGAGCAGCACGTCAAGGCCCTGGGCATCGCATGTCGGGGGAGAGATGTTGTTCCTGGGATCATGGAGCTGTCCGTGGACCGGCTGCTGGCGGCCAAAGCCAAGATGGAGGGACGCGCCGCGCCGGAGCAAAAGCCGTCTCAGTTCTCGGACCGCTTGCCGCCCCGCCCGCCGGTGCTCTGCCCCGGCTGCCCCCACCGCGGCATCTTCTATTCCTTGGGCAAAGAGTACGTGGTGGTGACAGGCGACATAGGATGCTACAGCCTGGGAGCTTTCCAGCCGCTGGACAGAATGGACAGCATCCTCTGCATGGGTGCCGGCATATCCATGGCCCACGGCCTGGAGAAGGCAGGCGAGCCTCGCAAGGTCGTGGGCATTGTGGGCGACTCTACCTTCTTTCACTCCGGCATCACCGGCCTACTGGATATCGCCTACAACAAGGGCCATTCCACCATAATCGTATTGGACAACCGCACCACGGCCATGACCGGCCATCAGGATCATCCCGGCACGGGCAGAACTCTCATGGGTGAAGCGGTAAAAGCCGTCTCCATAGAGGATATCGGCCGGGCCTGCGGCATCGAGCGCGTCTGTGTGATTGATCCCTATGACCTGGACGCTTCCCGACAGGCCATCTCTGATGAAATCGCGGCAAAAGAGCCGTCCCTGATCGTCTCGCGTGCGCCCTGCCCTCTGCGGGAGAAGAAAAAGGTTGGAGTGACCAGAAAAATCGTGGCGGATGAATGCAAGGGCTGCGAGCTGTGCCTCGATCTCGGCTGCCCGGCTATTGAAGGTGGAGGGGACGGCCCCAGGATAAACGAGACGCTCTGTGCAGGTTGCGGCCTGTGTCAGCAGGTCTGTCCGGCCGGGGCTATCATCAGCGGGGGGAGAGCATGAGCGAGAATGGCAGTATGGCGAAGGAGACCGCGAAGGAGACAGCGGAGACGAAGAGCATCGTAATAGTTGGCGTGGGCGGACAGGGAATTTTGCTGGCCAGCGAGATACTGGCCCAGGCGGCCATGCTGGAAGGTTACGATGTCAAGACCAATGAGGTGCACGGCATGGCGCAGCGGGGCGGCTCGGTGATGGCTCAGATTCGCTATGGCAGAGAGGTGCATAGCCCCCTGGTGGCCAGGAATGCTGCCCACATTCTGGGCGCTTTGGAGAAGGTGGAGGCGCTGCGCTACGCGGATTACCTTCGACCAGACGGCCTGGCTGCCGTAAGCTCTCAGGCCATAATGCCTGTGTCAGTTTCCTCGGGCGCGGCCCATTATCCGGAAGACGCGGAAGAGCTGCTGCACCAAGCCTTTCCCAGGCTGGTTTACATCGATGCCGCAAAGATAGCCAAAGATCTGGGCGACATCCGGGCGGCCAATGTGGTTCTCCTGGGGGCCATCTCCCAGGGTCTGGATCTGCCCCTGGGGGCTTGGGAGAAGGCCATTGCGCTGTGTGTGCGGGAGAAGTTTCTAGATATCAACCGGAAAGCCTTTGCCGCGGGAAGGAACTATTCATGACAAAAAATGACAATTTTCACAATAAATTGATGGAAACCGCTTCCAGAAAGGACATATTGGAGATGCAGTCCGCGAGGCTGAAAGCCATAGTCAAACACGTTTACGAGTCCAATGCCTCCTACCGTCGGCTCTTTGATGAGGCGAACGTAAAGCCGGAGGACATCCGGACAGCAGACGATGTGGTTAAGCTTCCCATGACCAACAAGGACATCCTGCGGGAGAGCTACCCTCTGGGGCTCTCCTGCGTGCCGCGCCAGAAGATCGTGGAGATGCACATGTCCTCCGGCTCTACAGGAACGCCGGTGGTCATGCCTTACACCGAGAATGATCTGCTGCAATGGGCGGAGTGCATGGCCCGCTGCTACCGCATGGCAGGGGCACGTCCGGGCGACGCCACCCAGATCACACCTCTCTTCGGCCTTTTCAACGGTGGCTTTGGAATGTACCACGGGGCGCGTGCGGCGGGGCTCTTTGTCATACCGGCCGGGCCAGGAAACACCGCCCGGCAGATACGCCTGGCCAAGGATCTGAAGACGCGCGTCTTCACGGGCGTTGTAAGCTACGGGGTGCGGCTCATGGAGATCTTGGAGGAGCAGAAGGGGACTCTGCCGGACCTCGAGATCGGCATCTTCGGGGCGGAGGCGTTCTCTGAGTCCATGAAAAAGAAGATCTCAAACGGCCTTAACATCGATGTCTTCGACATATACGGCATGACCGAGTCGGGCGGCGTGGGCACGCTGGGCATGGACTGCACGGCTCATGACGGCCTGCACGTCTGGGAGGATCAGTACATTCTGGAGATCATCAATCCCAAGACGGGAGAGCCGGTAGAAGATGGAAAAGAGGGCGAGCTGGTCTTCACCTCGCTCACGAGAGAAGCACTGCCCATGATTCGCTTCCGCACTGCTGACCTGACCCACGTCGTATCCCGGGACACCTGCGAGTGCGGGCGGACACACATGAAGATCGCGCCCATCACTGGCCGACGGGATGATATGCTCATTGTCAAGGGCGTGAACTTCTTCCCCAAGCAGATCGAGCAGACGCTTCTCGGCATTCCCGGCATCGGCAACAACTACCAGATCATTGTGGAAGAGGTCGACGGAGTCAACAATGTGCGGGTCAATGTGGAGGCTGGGCCTGGGGTCACAGGCTACATGGTGGAAAAGGCGCTCAAGGAGACACTGGGCTTTTCCCCCAAGGGAGATGTCTTTCCCATAGGCGGCCTGCCTCGCCAAGAAGGAAAGGCGAAAAGGGTGTTTCACGAGAAGATCGGAGGGGGGAAATAGGGAATCTACTTTCATTTTTCCATGGAATTTACACGCAAAGCAACTCGTCTAGGAGACCTCTGGCACAATCTTTGGAGATGACGCTCAAGCACAACACCAGCAACATCCCCTGATGCTGGCCTACCTGACGCTGCTTTACGACCCAAATCCTCCTGAGCTGATAGGCATCGAGGAGCCGGAAAACCATCTTCATCCCCGCCTTCTGCCCGAACTAGCGGAGGAATGCCGCATGGCCACAGAAAGAACGCAGTTGATGGTCACCAGCCACTCTCCGTTCTTCGTAGATGGCCTCAAGCCGGAAGAGCTCTGGGTGCTCTACAGAGACGAGCAGGGCTACACCCAAGCCCGTAGGGCGGCAGATATGAAGGGCATACCTGAATTTGTCCAGGAGGGCGCGAGCCTAGGGCAACTCTGGATGGAGGGCTACTTCGAGGTGGGAGATCCGTTGACCGCATCCGGTGGACCGAAGATTGCCGCATCTCATAAAACCGCAGATAAGCTTCCGAGGTAAATCCACATGCATATCGAGTTCCTTGTGGAAGAGCCTTCTGCCGAGGCTGCACTGCAAAATCTGGTTCCGAAGAATTGCGCAGACGGCATCACATTTGATATCCACGCCTACCGGAGCAAAACCGATCTGCTGAGCAAATTGCCTAAGCGGCTCAAAGGCTATGGGAATTTCTTGCCTCCAGACTGGCGAATCTTGGTGCTGGTCGATGAAGATCGAGAAGACTGCCAAGCCCTGAAGGAAAAGCTGGACCAGGCAGCAAGGGATGCTGGCCTTGTCACCAAGAGCATGGCCCAAAATGACTCCCGATTTCAGGTGTTGAACAGAATCGCAATTGAAGAGCTAGAAGCCTGGTTCTTCGGGGACGTGAAGGCAATTCATCAGGCTTACGAACGAGTCTCTCCGTCTCTTGCAACGAAATCCGCCTACCGAGACCCTGATGCGATCAAAGGCGGAACCTGGGAGGCCATGGAATGAAGAGATTGACCTCCATCAAACGGCCTCCAGACGGCCCTCTTTCTTCAGCTCGGCAGTAATGCGGCGAACCAGGTCAAAATCCAGCTCCAGATCCTGAGAGATCTCATCAGGATAAGCCTCTTGCTTTCTCTGGAAATATCCAATGATTTCCTTTTTGCCGTCTCATAATCGACGTCACGGCATTTTATCACTTTTATGGCTGCCAGCTTGTCACGGATAGCTTCTCGGACGAAGTCCGATGCGTTGAGATAGACTCCGGCATCAATCAGATCCTGAATCTGCGTCAGCTCGCTGCGCGTGATCTTCGATCCTATGACACATCCCTGGGATTCCTTCGTTCTTGCTGCACCAGCCATGCTTTAGCCACGCTTGGGCTTTAATGGGATTGATTGCCCGTTCTATACCGTCCCGCATCCGCTCTCCGTGAAGCTCTTCTCGAAGACCTCTCTTTCCGGAGCCACCTCGGCGAAGATCTGCGCCTCGAAGTGCTGCACTTCTGAATCTTCATCTAGCCAGGCATCGGGGGGCAGTCCCGCCTTGACGCAGGTCTGGGAGAGGAACTCCAGCGGGTCGAAGCCCCACTCCGGGGCCACCTGGGGCAGGAGCAGGCCCGAGAACGGCCCTTTGGAGACGATCAGCCCATCCCTGCCGATCTTCACAAGCTCGGGCAGCTTCTTCTTGGGCGCTGTGTAGGCTTCGGGCTTGGTGAGGACTGTCACCTCAACTTCTATTCTCCCGAGCTCACCGGGGCGCACGCAGGTAAAGCGCGGGTCGCGCGAGCAGGCATTGATGGCTGAGTCCACGATCGCTTTGCCCAGCGGCATGATGGGCTGCGGGTAGCCGATGCAGCCGCGCAGGTCGCCATCCTCGTGCAAGGTAACAAAGACGCCGCGCTTTTCCTCGAATACCGACGGCAGGCCCTGGGGCTCGATGATCTTTTTCTTCTCCGTGTAGCCGGTCAGGGCCTGTCTGGCCAAATGGACGGCCAGACGGCCCTCTTCCAGTGTCAGCATAAACATTACTGTAGGACTGGAAACTATTAAAGAGTTGTGCGGCTCCGATCTTTGAGAGATCTTGAGAAGAGCATCTCCCTAGTTCCAGTTGAGACGATTCCAGTACTCGTATTCGTGCTCCCAGCTTTCTTTGTTCATCTTCACGAGCTTCTTGAAGTACTCACGCATCTCCTTTTGCATCTCCCTCTGCTCGATGTAGTCTCGCTTGGTCTTGATATCTTCCGCCAGAGATTTTCCGAGCATCGAGGCCTTCTTTTCCGCCTCCTCTAGAGCCCCCGGCCCCTGGGACATGGCAGCGCCCACGCTTCCCGTGACGAAGGCTCCGAAATTGAGCATCAGGCCGTCCAGATAAGTCGTGACCTGATCGTAGTTATTGCCGCCGCTGCAAACGCTGCAGCAGTACTTTCCCGTGAGAAGCTGGCAGTGAATGGCGTCGGCCATGCGGTCGATGAGCGTCTTCATCTGCGCCGTGACGGTGTGGAAGTAGTTGGGCGAGCCCCAGACCAGGCCGTCCGCGGCCAGGATTTTGTCGTAAAGCCCATGGAAGTCGTCTTTATGCACGCACTCGCCGGTCTTGAAGCAGACCTGGCAGGCATTGCAGAACTTGATGTCCAGTCCACAGACATCCACCAGCTCCACCTCGGCCCCGGAAGCTCTTGCCCCATCCAGGGCGGCCTGAACCAGCCGCAGCGTCGTGCTCTTGGAGCCCCGCGGGCTGGCGCAAATTCCTAAAATCTTCATATCTTATACTCCATTAACCTATCACGATAATCATGATATTATGTTCCGTTAATATTTTTCGATGCACTCGTTAATATTACAGTTTTATTCATTTTTGCAGTTTTGCAGGATGTTTGGCGTTCTTTGTTCTTTGCCTTAACTCATGCATTTTTTACTATCGTTTCGCTAAATTTCGATTCAGGTGACCACTGCGTTCTTGAAAACCCTCCAGGCCACCAGGAACATAACCGCCGCAAAGCCCGTCAATGCCAGAAAGGAGAGCATTACGTCGCTGCTGCTGTAAACATAATGGATGCCGATGGCGTAAAAGTCTCTGCCCACCGCAAAGTAGCGCACCCCGTTCACCAAATGGGTAAGCGGATTGAACTGGGAGAGCGTCCTCACTACTCCCGGGAAGGCATCAATGGGGTAGAGGGCATTGCTGGCGAAGAACAGGGGCAGTGTGAGAAGGGTGATTACTGCCTGTAGCCCCTCCGGAGTGTCCATGCTCATGGATATGGCCGAGGAGAGGAAGAGAAATCCTAAGGAAAAGACGCCCACAAAGAGCAATACTCCCAAAATGGCACCAACCGTCTCTAGCAAGGTGTAGCCGGGAAAGAAGCGCACCCCTATGACAAGGCCAAAGCCCATGATAACCATCACCTGGATGAAGGACTTGGTGACGCCTGAAAGGCCAATGCCCAGGATGATGTGGTTTCGGGGCATGGGGCTGGCCAATAGCTCTCTCATCAGCCCCCAGTTCTTGTCGAACAGTAGTGTGATCCCGCCAAAGAGGCTGGTAAAAAGCGTGGTCAGAGCAATCACTCCCGCCCCCATGAATGTCAGGTAGGATACGGCGGTCACGCCCTCGGGCACGACCATGCCGGAGCTGAGCCGGGAGAAGTTGCTGGACATGGCTGCCCCGTAAAGCGCCATCCACAGGGCGGGCTGGATAAGAGATACCACCAGAGCAATTCGAAAGCGCACGAAGCGAAGCATATCGCGCCAGTAGATAGTTAAAAACTCCCTGGACATGTCATCTGCCTCCTTTGGGCTGGAAGGGAATCCTGTGAAGCTTTCCCGCTCCGGCCTCTCTGATATCGCGTCCAGTGTAGTGCACGAAGACGTCATCCAAGGTTGGCTTTTTCAGGTTGACGCTGACGATATCGATGCCCTTTTCCCGCAGCCGGTTCATGATGATGGGAAGGCAGTGCGTGCCATCCGCGTTTATGGTGACGGCCAGGCCCGCTGCTGCCGCCTTGACATCCCGAACTGCCTTCATGCCCCGCAGCATGATCTCTGTCGCGGCGTTGTCGCTGGTGTCCATATAGATCATATCATTTCCCAGGGCATCTTTGAGCTTTGTCGGATCGCCCGAGGCGATGATCTTGCCGTGGTCGAGAATATCGATCCAGTTGCTGACCTGGTCTGCCTCATCCATGTAGTGAGTGGTCAGGAAGATGGTCGTCCCGGAATCGTTGACCTTTTTGATGTAGTCCCACAGCCTGCGCCTGGTCTGCGTGTCCAGGCCGATGGTGGGCTCATCTAAGAAGAGCACCTTGGGCCTGGTCATCAGCCCCCTGCCAATCTCCAGACGCCGCTTCATGCCGCCAGAGAGAAAGCGGGTGCGCACATTCCTCTTCTCCTCCAGCTCCACGAGCTTTATGATCTCTTCGATCCTCTCTTTTCGTTCCAATTTAGGCATGGAGTAGATGCGACCGTGCAGCTCCAGGGTCTCCCAGACGGTGAGATCGCGGTCAAGTGTCTCATCCTGAAAGACGATGCCGATGGAGCGGCGCACCTGCTGCGGCTCTTTTGCCAGGTCGTATCCGGCGATGGTGACGAAGCCCCTCTGCACGGGCAGAAGCGTGGTGAGAATATTGATGACCGTGCTCTTTCCCGCACCGTTGGGCCCCAGGAAGGAGAAGATCTCTCCCTCCCGGACAAAGAAGCTGACGCCATCCACTGCTTTGAAATCCCCGTATTTGTATTCGAGATCCTTGACCTCTATGATTCTCTCGCTCATTTGTAGCTCGTCTTCTCACTTCGGAGAATTTATAGATGGTAGACAAAAGTCTTAACTTATTTGCCAGCCAAATTATGCCAGGTAGCATAGCCAAAAAAAGACAATGCAATAATTAGGAGTGATTTAATTGACCAAGACAGAGGATTTCTTAATGGAGGCTTTTGCCGGAGAGTCGCAGGCGAACAGGAAGTACACCGCTTTTGCCGCCCAGGCAGACAAAGAGGGCTTTCCCCAGGCCGCCAAGCTCTTTCGGGCTGCCGCCGAAGCGGAGGCCGTTCACGCCGCCAACCACCTGCGCGCCTTGAAGGCCGTCAAGACCACCAAGGAGAACCTGCGCGAGTCCATCGCCGGGGAGACACATGAGTTCAAGGAGATGTACCCGGAGATGATCGCGTCAGCGAAGGCCGAGGGTGCCGGGGACGCACAGAGGAGCTTCAATTATGCCAACGCCGTGGAGGAGTACCACGCCCGGCTTTACCACGATATGCTGGAGGGCCTGGAGGCAAAGAAGGAGAGCTACCCTTACTTCGTCTGCCCGGTATGCGGCATGACTGTGGAGAAAGAGGCACCGGACAAGTGCCCGGTATGCGGAGTGAAGGGAAGCATGTTCAAGAAGGTGGAGTAGATCTGCATCATCCTCTTTTTCTTTGCATGAATTTGATATACGTTTAAATTTTGAGAGAGGATTCATCAGCTCAGATCGGGGGGCAGCTCCCCTGTCAGGCACTCAATCCTTCTCTGTGCACCCTCCAGCCGGGAATTGCAGAGCTTGACCAGCTTCATGCCCTTCTCATACAGGTCCAGGCTCTCCTCCAAGGTCATCTTTCCCTCTTCCAGCACCTCTACAATCTGCTCCAGACTGTCCAGAGCCTCTTCCAGGCCGATCTCATTCTTCTTCATAGCAAAGCCTCTTCATCATCCAGGCATTCCAGCACCCTGCATCTGAGCCTTCCCTGGCCCAGGATCAGCTCCAACACATCTCCCGGCCGGGCGTCCTGGGCCTTTAGTATCAAGCCCTTCCGCGAGCGTGCGATGGCATAGCCCCGCTGGAGGGTGGCCTGCGGTCCCACCGCCGCCAGGCGTCCTTCGGCCAGCTCCAGCCGGCTCTTCAGTCTCTGCATCTTATCCGCCTGGGCAGCTTCCAGGCTTTGGCTCAGATAATCCAGGCGCTGGCGAGCGTCCCGCGCCAGAGAGTACATCCTCTTGGCGGAGATGCTGTGCTTTAGGTACTCCAGGCGCTCCTCTTTTCGTTCCAGGCCAGTCCAGAGAGCGCGCAATATTCTGACCTGGGAGGAGCGCAGCCCTACCTTTATCTCCTCCACATCCGGCACAGTCATCTTCGCCGCGGCCGTGGGCGTTGCCGCCCGCATATCTGCCACATAGTCGGCAATGGTTACATCCGTCTCGTGCCCGACGGCGGAGATGACAGGCACGTCGCAGGCGAATATGGCACGGGCTACAATTTCGGAGTTGAAGCACCACAGATCCTCAGTCGAGCCGCCGCCGCGACAGACTATGATCACGTCGGCCCTGCCTTGCAGGGCAAAGATTGCAAAGGCAACGCTCTCCTCGGCGCCCTCTCCCTGCACCTGGGCCGGGGAGAGGATGATTCTGGCGGGATAGGGGCCTAAGGTTCGCAGAACATCTCGCAGCGCCGCTCCCTGGGGGGAGGTGACAATGCCGATTCGCTCTGGATACAAAGGCAGCGCCCGCTTTCTCTCCTGGGCGAATAGTCCCTCTGCGGCCAGCTTCTTTTTGAGCGCCTCCAGTTGCAGGTGCCGGAAACCCAGGCCCTCATCCTGCTTTATGCCGCGAGCTACGAGCTGCACTCTGCCCTGTGGCCTGTAAACGGCAACGTCTCCAAAGACCAGCACATTCTTGCCGTCCATCAGCTCAAAGTTCAGGGAGAGGCCGTTGTTCTTGAAGAGAACGCAGGAGATCGAAGAGCCCTGGTCCTTGAGAGTGAAATATCTGTGTCCAGACCTGTGATGAAGGTAGTTGGAGACCTCGCCTCGTGCCCAGAGGTCATGCAGACGTGGATCGTTCTCCAGGCGGTCTGCTATCCTCTGATTCAGGTCGGTGACAGTGAATATCTGGGTCAAGATAATTGCGTTTTTATCAGGCCCAATATTTAAGGACGATTCACGTGCGAGGCGAAACTGATAATTAAACTTATTTGATCATAACACAAGAAAACTTTATATGGCAGAATATCTTTGCCATTTGCAATGCACATAATGGAGGGTTTTCTTCCTCATCCCTGGTGGGAGATCTGGTTTTTGCTCTCTCTTCCCGTAGTAGCCTTTGGCGTCTACAAGATGAATAAGATGATAAAGGATAATCGGGAAACTTTGCCTTTGCTGGCCGTGGCGGGAGCCTTCGTCTTTGTTCTCTCCTCCCTGAAGCTGCCCTCCGTCACCGGGAGCTGCTCTCATCCCACAGGTACGGGAATGGGCTGCATAATCTTCGGCCCCTGGATAACATCGGTTCTGGCCGTGATTGTACTGGTCTACCAGGCCGTATTTCTGGCGCACGGCGGCCTGACTACCCTGGGGGCAAACACTTTTTCGATGGGAATTGCCGGCCCGGTTATTGGATACCTGGTCTACAAAGCCGCCACACGAGCGAGGCTGCATCTGTACCTGGCGGTTTTCCTGGCGGCGACTCTGGCCGATTGGGCCACCTATCTCGTCACATCCATACAGCTGGCGCTGGCCTTTCCGGCGGCAACAGGTGGCGTGCTCGCCTCTTTTGAGGCCTTTGCCGCTGTCTTTGCCATAACCCAGATTCCTCTGGCCATAGTGGAGGGAATGGTGACGGCATTGATGTTCAAATATATCGTGCAACTGAGAAGCGATGTGCTGGTGAGAATGAATGTGGTCTCCCTAAATACCATAAAAAAGCTGAAGGAGGCTGTGGCATGAAAATAAAACTGGAGCTTTTAACTTTAGGCGTTATCGTGCTCTTCATCGCCGCCTTTGCTTATGTCAGCTCTACCCAAAATCACGAGTGGGGCGGAGCAGACAGCCAGGCGGAGGATGTGATATCTGATCTTACCGGCGGCACCTACATCCCATGGTTCTCGTCCATTTACCATCCGCCCAGCGGCGAGATTGAGAGCCTTCTCTTTGCCCTGCAGGCGGCCATCGGCAGCCTTATAATCGGCTATTTTTTGGGCTACTACCGTGCTCTGGCCAAGATAAAAGCAGATAATGCAGCTTGGAAACGAGAAGGAAAAGTCTAATGCATAATCTTCTTGACGACTACGCCCATGGCAATGCTCTGCGGGAGACCAGTGCCCGGCTCAAACTGTTCCTGGGCCTGGGGGCCATCCTCCTTTCGGTATCATCCACGACTCCCATTGCACCTATATTCGTGGCCATAACCTTGAGCCTCGCAACTGTGATGCTGGCCAAAATTCCCGGACGCATCTATTCCAGGCTGCTGATGGTGCCTCTCTCCTTCGCCTTGCTCAGCGCCGGCGTGGTGGCTTTCATGCATGGCAGCGGGCAGACACTATTTTCCGTGGAGCTCTTCGGCTTTAATTTGGCAATCGGAGAGGAAGGAGCAAACCTGGCCGCACTTCTTATCGCCCGGACCTTTGGCGGCATGTGCTCTATGTTTTTCATAGCTTTAACAACACCCATGATTGAGATCTTCGCCGTGCTCAAATCCTTGCGGATACCGCAGTCCGTCATTGAGCTGTCCATGATGATTTACAGGTACATCTTCGTCTTTTTGGACCAGGCGGCCATGATCCACAGTGCCCAGATGATGCGCCTGGGTGATGCCGGGACAAAGAATTCCCTGAACTCCTTTGCCATGCTCTCCAGCGTTCTCTTCCTCCGCTCCTGGGAGCAGGGGGAGAGGCTCATCGTGGCCATGGACTCTCGTTGTTACGACGGCAAGCTCGATATCATGGAGCCCGCAGAGGGGGCAAAGCCCAGGGCGATTTTTGCGGTAACAGTATATTTGGCCATAGCTACAGCCATTGCTGTTTTAACCAGAGGCGTCCAACTTCTGTGAGGCTACTATGACGATTATCCTTGAAACCAGAAATCTCAGCTATTCCTATGGAGACGGAACCCCTGCCCTGAAGGACGTGAGCATATCTCTGCAGGAGGGAAAAAAGGTCGCTCTGGTGGGGCCCAATGGAGCCGGCAAGTCCACACTGATGCTCATGTTCAACGGCATCCTGCGGCCTAGTGATGGCGAGGTTCTCTTTCGGGGCCGGCCCATGAGTTACGATGCCGCCAGTCTGCGGTCCATCCGCCGGGCCGTGGGCATGGTCTTCCAGAATTCAGACGACCAGCTCTTTGCGCCTACCGTCTTCCAGGACGTGGCATTCGGCCCCACCAATCTGGGCTATGCAGCGGATAAGGTGAAGAGGTACGTGGGCTTTGCCCTACAGTACGTGGGCCTCTTTGGATATGAGCGCCGTCCACCTCACCACCTGAGCGGCGGCGAGAAGAAGAGAGTGGCCATCGCCGGCATACTGGCCATGGAGCCGGAGGTGATTATTCTCGATGAGCCCACCTCCAACCTCGATCCGGCAAGCTCCGAAGAGATAATGGAGATGCTCGATGAGCTGAACTACGGCGGAAAGACATTGATCATCTCCACTCATGATGTGGACCTGGCCTACCGCTGGGCGGATGAGGTCATTCTCATGAAGGAAGGGGGTGTGGTGCGCCGGGGCACAGGACAGGAGGTATTCGGGGATGCCAAGCTGATACGAGACGCCCGGCTCAAGCTACCTCTCGTGGTGGACCTCTACCAGGAGCTGGCCGGAAGGGGCATTGCCAGAGGGTCAAAGCCGCCCAGGAATATCCTTGAGCTTTGCGATCTTCTGCAGCCAAAGGCCGAGGAGCGTGCCGGGGCATGGGGCAAAATATACATCTGCAATGTAGATGAGGATGAGGGGGAAGAGATCCGGGCCATGCTCGAAAAAATTCCGGCTGGCTTTAAGGGCGCCATGGGCACCAGTGCCAAGGTCATGGCGGAAAAGTGCGGCATCTCAATAGATTTTACTTATGGCGTCATCGACAAATGCATCCTCAAGGCGTTGATTGGCAAGAACTCTATCATAATGACCTCCGGGGGAATGGTAGACCACACCCTGCAAAGGATCAGGGACTACGGCCTGGAGTCTGGAGCTTGCATCGAGGCGATCAGGCTCTTTCAATGATTTTGTGGTTTCTTGCTGTTTCTAGTGGGTAATTTGGCGATAATCCAGCGACTAACGACGTTTCAACCACAGAGCTCACAGAGAACGCACAGAGAAACATATACAACATAAAGTCGCCTATGAGGATCCTGCAGTGGTACCGAAAACCTTAAGTAAAACCAACTTGACCAAAGGAAAGTACATTGGAATAACTGACTATTCCAAGCGTCCATTCAGCACCAGATGCGAGGATCAACTGGCTGGCGTCCAGTCCTCGCTCTGGATCTCCCCACAAAACAATTTTATTACATGTATAATTAGATAATATCCATACATAAGTAACGAGCGGGTAGGGGAGTGGGGGTTAGTGAAAAAGATGTGTGTACCCGCTCTCGTTCAACAACTTTTTGATCGTATAAATACTTTTCTGGAAATAATTTATTACTGTTTTTTCCCATATGCCTTTTGTCTGGCGATCTTTGCCGCATAAGCGCCAGCTACAAAGCCCGCATCAATATTGACCACCGTGAGAACGGAGCAGGACTGCAGCATGGAATAAAGGGCCGCCTGTCCGGCTCCGCCCAAACCATAGCCGGTAGAAACAGGCAGGCCGATTACCGGGGCCTCCACCAGTCCTGCTACCACCGCCGGCAGCGTCCCTTCCCGTCCGGCCGCCACCACGAAGGCATCAACATCTGCCATCCTCTCCAGGCAGGGAAAGAGCCTGTGAATGCCTGCCACTCCCACGTCGTACTCCGAGATGACATTGCAGCCCATCTCTTCCGCCACCACGCGCGCCTCCTCAGCAACCGGCATGTCCGCGGTGCCTGCTGCCAGGATGCCCACCCATCCCCTTTTGGCCTGCGGCTTTGCGGACCGGAGGACCACCGTCCTGGCTCTAACGTTGTGCTCCAGTTCACAGTCCTCGGGCAGTTTCGCAGACTGGAGGAGCTCCAGCTGTTCTGCCGAGACACGAGTGATGATCACACTGCCAGTTGCCTGCAGGTGGGCCAGGGAGATGGCCACAAGATCTGCTTTATCTTTTCCTTCCGCGAGAATGGCCTCAGGAATGCCGATGCGATCCGCCCGGCAGATGTCAAGCTTTGCCACCTCTCCTACGGCCAGGAAGCGCTGGCGTTTGATGCGGCGCAAGGCCTCTTCCAGGTCCATATCTCCCCGGCCAAAGCACTCCAGCAGCTCTCTCAGGTTCTCTTGCACAGCCCTTAAAATAGATCGTCAAGCATAAAGGGTTTATCCCCGCATGGAGAATGAAAAGAAGATGCTTGTTAACCTTGATCTTCACATCCATTCCCGCTATTCGATGGCCGTCTCCGCAGACATGCAGCTGCCCGAGATTGCCAGAGAGGCGGCGCGTAAAGGCGTGAAGATCATGGCCACGGGAGACTGCCTGCATCCCACGTGGCTGAATGCCATAAAGAAGCTTCCCGAGGCCGACGGGCTCTTTCATCTGGACGATACGCATTTCGTTCTCAGCGTGGAGGTGGAGGACCGCAGCCGCGTGCATCATCTCATCTTTTTGCCGGATACGGCCAAGGCCGGGCAGCTGCAGGAAGCCTTCGCCCCCTACTCTACAAACCTGTCGGCAGACGGCAGGCCACGGCTGCATTTGAACGGTGCTGAGATTGCGGATCTTGCTATTGAGGCGGGCGGCCTGCTGGGACCTGCCCACGCCTTCACACCCTGGACAGGCATATTTGCTTACTTTCGCTCTCTTGCCGAATGCTACCAGGAGAAGGCGGAACAGATCCGGTTCATTGAGCTGGGCCTCTCTGCGGACACGGATTATGCGGACCGGATCGCCGAGCTCTCCTCCCGGACATTTCTCTCCAACTCCGATGCTCATTCGCCGCGCTCCAACAAGCTGGCCCGGGAGTTCAACCAGATGGAACTGGACAATTTCAGCTATCAGGATCTTATCCTCGCCATCAAGCGTGAGGGAGGGCGGCGTCCGACAAAGAATGTGGGCCTTTTCCCGGAGGAAGGAAAATACAATCGCACAGCCTGCACGCGCTGCTACCGGCAATACTCTCTCTCCCAAAAGGGGGAGCTGATGGGTCGCTGTCCGGAGTGTGGGGGCCAGATCAAGCTTGGCGTGGCGGACCGGGTAAATCTTCTGGCCGATTATGAAAATCCCGTGCATCCTCCTCACCGGCCACCTTACTTGCAAATCATTCCCCTGGCCGAGATCATCGCTCTTGCCCTGGGCCACAAGAGCGTCATGACGGCCGGCGTGCAGAAGCGCTGGAGCGAGCTGACGGAAGAGAAGACGGAGATTGAGGTATTGTTGCAGGCCGATCTCGCGGAGATTAAGGCCGAGCCGAGAGTTATCGAGGCCATCCAGAACTTTCGCATGGGCCGGGTAGAGGTCAGGCCCGGGGGCGGAGGCAAGTACGGAGAGGTCAGGCTGGCCGAGCCAGCCGGGGCGGAAGCGGGGCAGGGGAAAGTGGGGCAAAAATCGCTCTTCGACTTTTAGCAATCATGAGGCATCAAATATGGAAAGATCCAGTACTAGATATTTGTTAAAGACCTCAATTGCATTGATACTGGGGCTGGCCCTTATCTCCAGCGGGAGCGCAACCTTCTGGTCTTCCACAGTGGGCACGAAATCCTCATCCTGGTCCATCTACCGCCAGAGCGGGAACTTGAGCTTCGATTACTCTCAATCGGTTCAGGGAACCGTATCGCCCGTAGACTACCATGGCAGATCCCTGAGCCCTTACCACTCTGCCTACCAAGAGGTGAATGTCAACGACGTCCGCCTGCGCGACCGAACCTCTGCATTCCAGGGAAACTACAGCTCAGAGGGACTAATGTACCTGAGGTCGGATACCAGCAATTCGATTAGCATTGACACTACCAAGTTCGGAAGCCCGGTCTACACCATCCAGTACGTTGAGCAATGGCCTGTGATTCTCAAATATGGCAAAAACATGAGGTACTCCGGCAGGGAGATAAACGACCGGGAGTTTGTGGGGAACAATCTGGACTTTGCAGGCAGCAGTCTGCTCTACAACCAGGAGCTTTCTAAGGATACATACGCGGGCCTGCTGCTGAAAAGGATGAACGCTACCGTGCTGGCTACCGATGATGCTATTCTCTCTGCTGAATTCATGCCTTCCAGAGAGATGATCTACAGGATTAATACTCATACTACCGGCATTGCGGATCTGAAATACAGGCTGACTGACAGCAAATACGATTTCAAACATGCACTGTATCCGGTTCTAAGCGAGGGTGAAGAGAGGTACGTTGGGACCTACAATATCTCCCGGAGCATCCACATAAAATCCGATTTCGAGAAGTCCGACTCAGAGAACAGCACGACAGATGACTGGCTCCCCTGCTGCTTTGCCGGCTGGAGCGACATGAATTCCCTGGACAAGAGGGACTCAGGCGTCAGTGCCAAAGAGATCTTCGACTGTAGCTGCGGCAAATTTCCCGCTATTAAGTAGCTCAAAGGAGCCGGGAGAAGGATTAAAACAAAAAGGCCCGACATCTTTTAATATATTATCATAAATTCGAATATATCATTATGGCCGGCACACTCTTGCGCATGACTATGAACTGCTTTATTATTATGTGTATTATCGCCGCGCCAGCGTTGAGCATATCGGTAAGTTTATCCTCTGCAAAGGGTGGCGTATCTTCATCTTCCTCGGAGAGCTTCGATCTGGATGACTCTACATCATTGCAAGAGGACGTCACCCTGAACTCTGGCCAGATATCTCTGAATCGGCAAGCGGAATGCACGGGAAAGAATAGTCTAAAGCAGTCGATTTCGGGAGATGGTTACGCTCTGAATAATGACATCGAAAGCCAGGGAAGGCTCAGCGTCTCCACATCAACTGCAGCTTCGCCCCAGGAGGCCAGCATCAGCCAGGATGTAGCTGGCGCGGGGAGTATGAGCCTGACTCTTTGCGGCACGCAGGGGTTCAGGGAGGCCGGCCAGGAGGCAAGCGTTTCTTATGGTTCTATGGCCAGCATGCAGAGCCTATCGGCGGGCCAGGGAGTCTCCGCCAGCCAGAGCACGGATATGGCGGGCCTGGAGGGATACTTTGCCATGGGGGCCTTCTCGGACGAGAGGGCCCTGGTGGCTAACGGCGGTTTTCTTGGGGCAGGGACCATGAGTGCCAGCCTTCGTTCTGAATCCAAAGGAACTGCCAGTGCAGTGGCTTGTGTTTCTGTGGACGGGAAGCAGTGGCTGGAAGATGGGGATCTCAAGAACGTTAACCGCTACAGCGATGGCATGGTAATGTCCCTGGAAGGCCTTCGTGCAGATCAGACGGGAAATCTGGGCACCTTTAGCATGCGGGCTACTGACATGAAACGAGCCGATTATGAATCAGCCTCAAAGGATGCATTCTTGCAGGACGGTGCCATCACATCCACGATTTTGTACCTGAACAACCCCGGAGCCTACCTGCTGAAGGGCTGGAAATGGGCTGCAACGGACCCTCAGATCAACTTGATCCTTAAGGACGATGCAGTCCTCGCAAGCGAAGGTCTTGGTGCAAATGCCCAGGCAGCAATCGCCGCTGCAGCCAATATCTGGGATAATGCCGTGGCTAAGAACCTCTTTGCAGATGGCAATGCTCTCGTGACATTGGATCCCGGTGCAAATGTCGATGCCCGGGATAATAGAAATGTGCACGCCTGGGCGCCCATTAGCGGAGGGCTGGCCTATACTAGAACCTACTCATATTCTGGCGTGGCCGCCGAGTCCGATGTGGTCTACAACAGCAATGTTAATTGGTTCACGGACGGGGGCGTCAATAAATATGATGTGCAGGCGGTGGCTATTCACGAGCTGGGGCACACCGTTGGGCTCGGTGATATTTATGGGGCGGCACAATTTGCAAACGACACGGATGAGATGATGCACTACTATGCCGGCCCAAGGCGCAGTCTGGGGCCAGGTGACCGAACCGGTGTGCAGGCGCTATACGGGCCGTCCGGCCCATTGTACTGCATGTCGGCACCATATACGACAGTGTGATGCTCCTCGCGAAGCAGGATCTAGCTTCTTTCCCCCTTAAGTCGATTCATTAGCAGGCGGCATGCTCAATTATGTGGGCAAAGAGATAATACCGTAATCTCTTAATGGCTAACTATACAACCCTTATATTCATTTCAAAAGACGCAGCATAAGAATTATTAGATCTTATCTTTAGTCCCTATATTTTCATTTTGCTGATAGTCCTATAAGGCAATCGTAATATTATACGAGTTTAAGCTATACGATTTCGCACCCATCTGGCCCAAAAACTTTAATACAGACTTTTTAAATTAATTATAATACTGCATCTTGAGGTTGTATCTATGGCGGACAGACTTCTTGGATTGACTTTGACATGGTTCATGACATTGCTCATGACTGTATTTACTCTTGCAATGCCTGTGTCAGGCATCCAGGTAAGCTGCAGCTCTGGAGACAATGGGGCTTTTGTCTCGTCCACAGAGAGCTTCAATCTTGATGTTTCCTCTTCACTGCATGAGCAACTCTACCTAAACCGGGGCAGCATCTACCAGGACCGTCAGGCGAGCGGAGCCGGCAAAAACAGCCTGACGCAGTCTATTTCAGGAAAGGGCTACTCCTTGCAAAATGACATCGCCAGCGAGGGGGCGTTTGGCGTCTCTACATCCTCAGCCGCAACAGCAGAGGCGGCCAGCCTCAGCCAGGAGGTGAGCGGCGCGGGGAGCATGAATCTTGCCCTTAGCGGCACGCAGGGGTCCAGGGAGGCGGGCCAGGATGCGGGCATTGAATCTGGTGCACTGTCCAGCGCGCAATCTCTCTATGTCGGCCAGGATGCGGCGATCGCCAGCCAGAGCACCGCCATGGCAGGAGAGGAGGGCTACGTGGGCACGGGAGCCTTTTCCGAGAGCAACGCCATACTGGCCGCAGGCAGCTTCCAGGGAGCAGGAATCCTGCAGGCACAGCTTAGCGTGGCAGCAACAGAGCGGGCTGTAGCCGGTGGAGAAGCATCACTGGATGGAGTAGCGTGGCTGAATGAAAATACATTCCAGGCGGTATCCTTGGAGAGCACTGGAATGGGCATGGCCGGGCAAAGAGTGGTGGGAGATGGTGTAGGAACCTTTGAAATGAGCGCTCTTAACCTGGGGCCGGGAGAGCAGAGAGAGATGGGAGAGCAAAGAGATGTGAGTGAGCCGGCCGCGAAGGAGAGCGGTCAAGCCTATCAGACTGCCGTTCAGACGGCGGGAGGCTCATCTTCATCTTATTCATTGACTGGATACCGGTTGAACAGCGCGAATCCGGTGCAGCTCTACCTGAATCCGGCAAATGCACCATCCGGTATGGAGGACCCCTCTAAAACCCAGGCTGCAATAGCCGCGGCAGCCAATACCTGGGATGACAACGTTGCTTCGAACATCTATGTGGACGGAAGCGTAGTGATTGTGGACTCTTCCAAGGTGGTGGATAATCCACTCTCCAGCACACCGAAGAGAGACGGCTTCAATGTGAATGCCTGGTGGGGACTGGGGAACAACTATCTGGGATTATGTCGCTGGTGGACCAATGGGGTGAAGGTGGATGGTTATTACTCAATTATCGAGTCGGATGTATGGTACTCCAGCGACAAAAGCTGGACCACAGACTGGGATACAGCGGTTAGCACAGGCAAGATAGACCTGCAGAGCGTTGCCATACACGAGCTGGGCCACGGCATAGGTATGGGGGATATTTACTCATCGACTTACGGCGGAACGCTGGACCCCAGCGACCCGCGAACCAAGGACTTCAATCAGGTGATGAATCTCTACAACGGGCCGCAGAGGATCTTAGGAAACGGGGATTTGGCGGGAGCGCAAAAGCTGTACGGGCAGCCGGGCGCGGGACCATTGTACTGCATGTCGGCTCCGTTTACGACACTGTAATTTTCGAAAAATATTATCCTCAAGAATTGAATAATCATTATGGGGGGAAGTCTCACCTCACAAAGGTGCGGAAACCAATATAAACCTCGGGAGAAATACATAATACTTAGCTCAAATCAGTAGGAGTGTTCTAGATGTCTTTGCGGCTGGCAAGTTTGTTGATAATATCCTTATTCTCGGTGGCTCTCCTTGCAGCACCTGCCTTAGGAATTTCGGTTAGCGTCTCCACCGGAAATGGCAACGGCGTAGCAACTTCCTCCACCAGCTTCAGCCTGGATGATTCCACATCCCTTAATGAACAGACCCTCCTCAAGGATAGCGAGCTGCAAAAGACCCTGCAGGCCAGCGGCACGGGCAAGAATGAAATCAGCCAGCAGATGACGGGCGGCTCCTCATCTCTGCAGAGCAGCGCGATCAGCCAGGGAAGCCTTGATCTCTCCTCTTCGGGCTATGCCTCGGCAGGCTCGGCCAGTCTCGGCGTTGGCGTGGCCGCGCAGGGAGACCTCTCCTTATCCGGGCAGGCCATCCAGGGCCAGGCCGAGAGCGGCCAGGAAGCGGGCGTGGCGGATGGCGCGATCTCTACCAGCCAGAGTCTCTCCGCCGGACAGGGCGCACTTTCCAGCCAGAGCACAGAGATGGTGGGGGTGGCGGGCTACGTGGCCTCCGCAGCCTTCTCCCAGCAGAATGACATGGTGGCCAAAGGAAGCTTTTTGGGCGATGGCCAGTTAAGCGCCAGTCTAGGCGCGACCTCAGCCGGCACGGCTGCGACCAGCGGGCAGGCGGCCATGGACGGGGTGACTTATCTTAGCGACGCGACTTTCCAGGAGATATCCTCGGAGAGCCTGGGAATGGGCATGATGAGCCTTCGCGAAACGGAAAACGGCATAGGCACCTTCGACCTGAATGTCTTCAATAGAGAGGCCGCCGACAGCCCCGCTTTTGATCAGGCCGCCGACGAATCGGGCGGTTCCTCATCCTCCTTCGATTTGACAGGGTACAGATGGAACCAGAACAACCCCCAGATACAGCTTTACTACAACCCAACCGGCAAGCCCTCCGGCCTGGTAGACACTGCGGTTCGGGATGCCATAGCCGCTGCAGCCAATACCTGGGATGATGCTGTGGCCCAGAACCTCTTCAAAGATACAAACACGGTAATTGTGGACTCAACCAAGACGGTGAGCGACCCCTCTGTCACCGGCTCTATGGACGGCTACAACGTCAACGGCTGGTGGAGCCTGGGCGGCAATACTCTAGGGCTCAGTCGCTGGTGGTATGATCCTGGATCAGTGGTGGGGGGATACAAGTCTATTCTCGAGTCGGATGTATGGTATACCAAGGACAAGAGCTGGACCACCGATTGGAATACCGCGGTCAACAACGGGAATATTATCGATCTGCAGAGCGTAGCTACGCACGAGCTGGGGCACTCCATAGGCATGGGTGATCTGTATACCCTGTCGGACGCGCGCAAGAACGACTATGCTCAGGTCATGAACCTGTACGATGCGCCGCAGAGGGCGCTGGGGAACGGGGACCGGACGGGGGCGCAGGTGATGTATGGTACCGGTACGATCTCTCCTACTCCATCTTATATGGCCCTGAGAGCATATAACGGCCAGTATGTCTGTGCCGAAGGCGGCGGCGGTCGAGAAGTGGTTGCGAATCGTAACGCTGTAAATGCTTGGGAGACGTTTAAGCTCTTAAATTTGGGCAATAACAATGTGGCCCTTCAAGCATATAACGGCCAATATGTCTGTGCCGAAGGCGGCGGCGGTCGAGAAGTGGTTGCGAATCGTAATGCGGTAAATGCTTGGGAGACGTTTAAGCTCTTAAATTTGGGCAATAACAATGTGGCCCTTCAAGCATATAACGGCCAATATGTCTGTGCCGAAGGCGGCGGTGGTCGAGAAGTGGTTGCGAATCGTAATGCGGTAAATGCTTGGGAGACCTTTAGGTCTTCTTCCTAACCAACTTTTCTTATGGCTTCGAGGCTTTCTTGAAGCAGCGACCATCTATTCGGTTCAGATAACCTTTTTATCATGTTAGATCCTTTAGCCAAATCCGTATCAATTGGACGTTGGTGTTGGCTATGAGAATATCCATAGTAGGAGGAGGGTATGTTGGGCTAGTTTCAGCTACTTGCTTAGCTGATCTTGGGCATTCTGTTATCCTGATCGATATCGATGAAGATAAAGTAGAAGCTATCAATTGTGGGATGTCGCCTATTTACGAAAAAGGCCTAAATGAACTCCTATCTGCACATATCGGTAGAGATCTCCAAGCAGCAACGGGCTACGAGGACCTTGTTAGTTCCGACCTTACTCTGATCTGCGTCGGTACTCCTCCCCTCTCGGATGGCAGTGCAGATTTATCTATGATTGAATCCGCAAGCGCTTTGATAGGGAGGGCTCTTGAGGGCAAGGAGAAGTACCATGTTGTGGCGGTAAAGAGCACTGTGCCTCCAGGAACAACACAAAATCTGGTGATGCCTGCGGTCTTGAAACATAGCGGTAAAAGTGCAAGCAAGATTGGCTTCGTCATGAACCCGGAGTTCCTGAGGGAGGGGCTCGCGGTCCAGGACTTCATGAAGCCGGATAGGATCGTGATTGGTAGTTCTGATGAACAGGCGGGTGATACGGTTGAATCAGCCTATCGTGGGATCGATGCGCCAATTGTTAGGACTGGCCTAATCGTGGCAGAAATGATCAAGTACACATCCAATGCCTTTCTGGCTACGAAGATATCATTCTCCAATGAGATAGGAAACGTTTGCAAGAAACTGGGTATCGATGTCTATGAGGTCATGAGAGGAGTTGGCCTGGATCACAGGATCAATCCCTACTTCTTAAATGCTGGCTTAGGCTTTGGGGGAAGCTGCTTCCCGAAGGACGTCTCTGCACTCATCCATCTTGCAGAGAGAATGGAAGTGACTCCGGTCCTGCTCAGATCCGTCATGGATGTTAACGAGCAACAACCAATGAAAATAGTCGAAATTCTTTTAAAAAAGGTAGAAGACATCAAGGGTAAGCGAGTAGCAGTTCTCGGTCTTGCATTCAAAAACGACACTGATGATGTAAGGGAATCAAGGGCAGTACCAGTTATAAAAGAGCTTGTAGGAAGGGGTGCACTGGTTGCAGCTTACGATCCCAAGGCAAATGCGTTTATGCGAGAGATACTGCCCGAAATAGAGTACTGCAAGAGCGCTTCCGATGCACTGATTGGCGCAGATGCCGTCCTCGTTCTAACAGAATGGCCTGAGTTTGGAGATCTGGATAAGGAGTTCGAACTCATGCGATCCAGGGTTATTATCGACGGCAGAAGAATTCTCTCGTGCAGAGATGCAGAGGGAATATGCTGGTAAGGATACTTGTTAAAAGGTGATCTTTTTTGGGTAAATCCTCCATTAGAAAAGCAGTGATACCGGCTGCAGGAATGGGTACAAGGTTTCTTCCCATAACCCGGGCACAGCCAAAGGAAATGTTACCCGTTGTTGATAAGCCAGTCATACAGTATGTAGTGGAGGAGGCCATTTCATCAGGAATAGAGGATATCCTAATAATCACCGGACGAGGAAAAAGGGCCATAGAAGATCATTTCGATCTATCATGCGATCTGGAGAGAAAGCTTAAGCAGCAGAAAGATCCGACGCTCTTCGATCAGGACAAGCAGATCTCAAATATGGCTGATATCCATTATATCAGACAAAAAGAGCAAAAAGGTTTAGGTGACGCGATACTTCATGCTGCTCGGCATTGCGACGAAGAGCCGTTTGCTGTATTATTGGGAGACACAATAACAGTTCCATGCAACGGTGCGAAGACATGCACCAGCCAAATGATCGACGCCTTCAATAAATATCATAGGACAGTTGTAGCTGTGGAGCGAGTCCCGCAGAATAAAGTTAAAGATTATGGCATCATCGACGGCTTGGCTCTGGAAGAAGGCGTTTACGAGATAAAGGATATCGTGGAGAAGCCGTCTCCCCAAAATGCACCCTCCAATCTTGGGGCTATTGGTCGATATATCCTGACGCCTGACATATTCGATATCCTCAGAGAGATTGAGCCTGGACACGGAAGCGAGATACAGTTGACAGATGCTCTTCGGCATTTGAATGGATCAATCGGGCTGGTGACTTGCTGCAAGCGATATGATATCGGCGACAAGCTAGGATGGATGAAATCGAGCATAGAGATGGCCCTGGCCAGAGAAGAGTTCGCCGATGATCTGAGAGCCTTTATGAGAGATTTGCTGATTGAATGATTTACTAGATTTATTTAGGATTGGTACTAATGGCATGGGATAACAAGAGGGAGATTGAGAAGATCAACAGAGATCTTGGGGGCATATCCTTTCAGGGCCAGGGGATCCTTGTTACGGGCGGAGCTGGGTTTCTTGGCTCGTGGATCTGTGACGTTCTTGTGGCCCAAGGTGCCAAAGTAATATGTCTGGACAACCTTGCGAGCGGCCTTCAGTCCAACATTTCGCATCTTTTGGATTCTGGTAGATTTCGCTTCGTAGAGCATGATATTTCTGATCCGATCAGCTTTGAAGATAGGCTGGATCTGGTGATCCACATGGCAAGCAGAGCCTCGCCCTTTGAGTTCGAGCATTACCCGATTGAGATCCTCAAAGCGAACACCACCGGACTGATGGTATCTCTGGAGATCGCAAAGAAGCATAAGGCCAGGATCCTTTACACATCCACAAGCGAGACCTATGGCAATCCGCAGGTGGTGCCAACGCCGGAGAGCTATTATGGAAACGTTAACGCGATCGGGCCGAGGGGATGCTATGACGAGGCCAAGCGATGTGGTGAGGCTTATGTCGTGGCATACCGGAAACAGTATGGTTTGGACACGAGAATTGCGCGAATCTTCAATACCTACGGCCCGCGGATAAGGTCAGACGGCATTTACGCCAGGGCAATTCCCAGGTTCATAGATCAGGCTTTGAGCGGCAGGCCCATAACCGTCTTTGGTGATGGCACACAGACCAGGAGCTTCACTTATATTACAGACCAGATAGAAGGTTTGCTCAAGCTTGCTGCTCTGGACGAGGCGCAAGGGTCGGTAGTCAACATCGGAAATGACAAAGAGACGAGGATAATAGACATGGCAAAGATGGTCCTGGATATCACAGGCTCAGCCTCTGGCATAACCTACCATCCGCTTCCCGAGGATGATCCACTGCGCAGGAGGCCGGACATCTCCCGGGCAAGAACTCTCTTGGGCTGGGAGCCTAAGGTGACTTTGCAGGACGGTCTACGGCATACCGTGGAGTGGTTCGGGTCGCGGGGAGGATGAGCCTCCTGGCAATTTATGCATCTACTTCCTGTCTGAAGGATGGGTGGGATCTGTCTTACGTCTTGGATCTTTGCAGGAAGTGGGGGCATTAAGAACCTGAGCTCCCCATCGCTTAGG
>Ga0351898_1028_pt1 | contig 35827 bp, 31 predicted proteins | sample BONcelHT113001C5_FD_206873 | JGI IMG/M metagenome (GOLD analysis project Ga0351898, IMG submission 206873) | Enriched cells from coal bed in the Powder River Basin, Montana, United States - BONCAT cells T11 rep1 HSBNCT.T11.300.1.C5 ...
GGCCTTGAGGCGGGGTCAAAGCCGGAACTGGTTGCGGCCATCTCGCTTGCCACCGGAAACGATCTGCCGATTATTTGCAATGGTTACAAGGATACGGAGTTTATCGAAACGATTCTTTACGCGACCAGGGTGGGGTACGATATTACCATTGTGGTGGAAAAACTCACTGAACTGGAAAAGATCATAGAGCTTACCAAAAAGACCGGCATCAGCCCGAAACTGGGCATCAGGGTGAAGCTTTCCTCGAAAGGCACCGGTAAGTGGGCCACCTCAGGGGGAGAGGACGCAAAATTCGGACTCAGGATTTCCGAGCTGGTCGCGGCCATCGAAATCCTGCGGGAAAATGGCATGGTTGAAAACCTCAGGCTCCTCCATTTCCATATCGGCAGCCAGATAACCAAGATCGATAAAATCAAGAATGCCCTTATTGAGGGAACCCGTGTTTACGTCGAGATGAAAAAACTGGGGGTCAATCTGCAGTATCTGGATATTGGCGGAGGCCTGGGTGTCGACTACGACGGGTCCAAATCAAGCTATTTTTCCAGCGTCAATTATTCCATTGATGAGTACGCCAACGACGTTATCTACCAGATCAAGAATATCTGTGACGAGGCGGGTGTCGACTGTCCGAACATCATCTCCGAGTCGGGGCGGGCGACGGTTGCCCACTATTCGGTGCTGGTTACCAACGTGCTCGATACCAATACCCAGAATATCATGCCGGATTACGAGTCGATGCTGGAGCAGCGGGAGAACCTTTCCCCCACGGTCAAGAAGCTTGTGGACATTTACAAGAGTATCGACCGGCACTCCCTGCGCGAAGACTATCATGATACCATCCAACTCATTCAGGAGGCGGTCAGCCTTTTCAATCTCGGCTACCTGAACCTGAGCGACCGGGCACTTGCCGAATGGCTCTGCGCCAGGATCATTCGGAAGATTAATGGGATCGTCGAAAAGATAAAGCCGATTCCTGAGGAGTTGCAGAACTTCAAACTTAGCCTGCGCCAGACCTATTTCGCCAACTTTTCCCTCTTTCAGTCGGTTCCCGACTCGTGGGCCATTGACCAGTTGTTCCCGATTGTGCCCATTCAGCGTCTCAACCAGAAACCCGATGTTATCGCTTCCATCGCCGATATCACCTGCGATTCCGACGGGGAAATCACGAGTTTCGTCGGCGAGAACGGTCGGACGAAATATCTCCCGATTCATAAGATTCGCAGCGACGAGAGTTACTATATCGGTTTTTTCCTGATCGGCGCCTACCAGGAGATCCTGGGCGACATGCACAACCTGTTTGGTGACACCAACGCGGTGCACATCACCTTTAACAAGAAGACCAATTACAAGATCGATACCGTGATCAACGGCGATGCCACCTGGGAAAGTCTGAAATATGTCCAGTATGAGGGCGGCAAGATCCTGAAAACTGTCCGGGACAACCTGGAAAAAAGCGTTGCCTCCCGCAAAATTTCCATTGAAGAAAGCAGCCACTTTCTGGAACTCCTTGACAGAACCCTCCAGGGGTATACCTATCTGGGTGAGTAACTTGCCTCTGAAGTAGCAGTGAAAGTGCAAAAGCCCCCCGCATTTCGGAAAAAGATGTCGGGGGTTTTTTGTTTTGCAGAGGTCGAATTCGCTGTCGGTGCACGGGGCGACGCTGAGCCAAAAATTTTCGTTCTCGGCTTCGATTATGGATAATGTGTTGAAATAAAGCACTAAAATTGGTATTTTTTAAAGTCTTCGCATTTCAGCGCTTACGCCGGTTGTTACGAGAACACCTGAACCTGGAGGGTCCTGGCTGATACGGAGCAACGCGGTTGTTTTTCCCGGCAAATTTTGTTTGAATACAATTACCCAGAAGTAAGGAGGAAACACTGTGAGAAAAGTTCTATTCGCCGCATTGGCAGTATTGTTGGTGCCTGCAGTATCCCTTGCCGCCGAAGCCATGCGGGATGGACTGTGGGAGGTGACAACGCAGATGGAAATGCCGGGGATGCCCATGAAGATGCCGCCTACGGTCATGAAGCACTGTTATACGAAAAGCGATGTTGCGGACCAGAAAAAGATCATCTCCCGCGACAAAAACTGTACCGTCACCGATCTGAAGACATCCGCCAATAAAGTCAGCTGGAAAATGAAATGCACCGGAGAGCATGCCGCGACCATGACCGGCGAAACGGTTTTCGGCAGTGACTCATACGCTTCGGTGATGAAGATGAAGAGTCAGGGTCAGGATATGACCATGAAGATCAAGGGAAAGCGCCTGGGGAACTGCAAATAGTCGCGTTTCCTGTTCCTGGGACTGTTTGCTCCTTCGGGTCTGCCGGTTTTGTAATTCAATAATCTGCGCTTCCCGGAATGTGCAGTTCTCACGGACTAAGGTTTGAAGGAAATCTGCTGCACCATGAAAATTCTTGTAACGAATGACGACGGAATTCACGCACCCGGCATCCAAACCCTGGCTGGGGCTCTCAGAAAAGTGGGCGAGGTTGCCGTGGTCGCTCCTGACAGGGAACGGAGTGCTGTCGGGCATGCCTTGACCCTTCACCACCCGCTGCGGGCTGTTCAGTTGGGAGCGGATATATTCGCCGTTGATGGAACTCCGACCGATTGCGTCAATCTGGGTATCCACAATCTCCTTTCGTTCAAACCTGATATCGTCGTGTCCGGCATAAACCGCGGCGCAAATCTCGGGGATGACGTTACCTATTCCGGGACGGTGGCCGCGGCAATGGAAGCCACTTTGATGGGGATTCCCGCTTTTGCCATTTCCCTGGTTGCGCAAGGGCCGGGGACGCACTACGATACGGCGGCGGAATTCGCCGCCCGGCTTGCCCTTCAAATCCATGAAAAAGGCCTGCCCAACGACACCTTTCTGAATGTAAACGTCCCTGATCTCCCTTGTGACAGCATGCTGACCTCCCGTATCACCAGTCAGGGAAGAAGGCGTTACGAAGGCACTATTGTTGGCAAACTTGATCCCAGGGGGCAAAAGTACTACTGGATAGGAAGTGCCGAGTTGTCGTTTCTCGATCTTGAAGGAACTGATTTCCATGCTGTTTCACGTGGGCATGTTTCCGTTACGCCTCTCCATCTGGATTTGACGAATTACACATCGTTTCACGTGCTTCGTGGCTGGGATCTCAAGTAGTTTTCATCCGGAGTTTCCGGATGGAAACTGAGTAGTTCGCGATGGCACACCGTTATGTTGGACATTTGTGTCCTTCTTTGATATAAAACTCACTCCGCAGTTCGGTGTAGAGGAGTGGAATGAATTACGATATTGCAAGAAAAAGAATGGTGGAAATCCAGGTCATCGGGCGGGGGATTCAAGACCGTCGCGTGATTGATGCGATGTTGAAAATCCCACGTCATTTGTTTGTCGAAGAGGCCATGGCAGCGCAGGCCTATAATGACAACCCTCTTCCGATTGGCGAACGACAGACTATTTCCCAGCCCTATATGGTTGCGCTGATGTCGGAACTGCTGGAACTGAAGGGCAAGGAAAGAGTTCTCGAGATTGGAACCGGGTCGGGATATCAGGCGGCCGTGCTCGCCGTTCTTGCCGACCGGGTTTACACCATGGAAAGAATTCGTCCCTTGGCCATGCGAGCCCGCAAGGTTTTGGATAGCCTTGGACTCCTGAATGTCAATATCAAAGTCGATGATGGAACCTGCGGCTGGGAAGAAGAAGCCCCTTTTGACGCCATCATCGTTACGGCCGGAGCTCCCGAGATTCCCGAGGCCCTTGTTAAGCAACTGGCTCCAGGAGGGCGACTGGTGCTGCCGGTCGGCAACCAGATTTCCCAGACTCTGGTGAAGGTTTTAAAGGGACAGGATGGGGCCTTATCTGTAGAGCAGTCAATCGGCTGTCGTTTCGTGAAATTGATTGGCAAGCATGGCTGGGAGGCAGAGTAGCTGTACTACCCGCTTTTCGGCTTTCACTACCGCAAAAACCTGCTGTTACACTGGGGTGTTTTATTTTCGAATACCTACTATGTCTAGGGAGAATGCACCGTGAGCGATAAACTTCTGGACGACATTGAAGAGCCTGAAAGCATAGATGAGCCTGAAGCTGTTTCTCCGGCAGAGCCTGAAGACGTACTGTCGGACGAGCCTGAAGAGGAAGTGAAGGTCGTCTATGACGGCCATTACGATGATGCAATCAAGCACTATCTGCGGGAAATTCAGAAAACTTCCCTGCTGACACCGGAGGCAGAGAAGGCGCTTGCCAGAAGGATTGACCTGGGCGATAAGGCGGCTCGAGACAAGATGATTGAATCGAACCTTCGTCTGGTGGTGAAAATCGCCAAACGCTATATCAACCGAGGGCTTCCCTTTATCGATCTCATCGAGGAAGGCAATATCGGCCTGATCAAGGCGGTGGAGCGCTTCAAGCTTTCCAAGGAATGCCGTTTTTCCACCTATGCCACCTGGTGGATCCGTCAATCAATTGAACGGGCACTGGTGAATCAGTCGCGGATCATCCGTCTTCCGGTTCATGTCTCCGATGACATCAATCGCATGCTGAAGGTTACCAGGATCCTTGTCCAGGATTTGAACCGCGAGCCCAGTACCAAGGAAGTTGCCGCCAAGATGGAGGTGAATCCCGCATATGTTCGGCGATTGATGGTTCTCCTCAAGAAAACCTATTCCATTGAAATGCCCATGGGCGAGAATAGCGATTACTTCCTGATCGACACGATTGAAGATACTTCGAATCACTCCCCTGCGACCCTGCTTGAAGACATCAATAAGTTTGAACTGGTTTCGGAATGGCTGCGGGAACTTTCTGAAAACGAGCAGAAGATCATCGCCATGCGCTTCGGGCTCGACGACAAGGAACCGCAAACCCTCGATACGATAGGGAGAAGTTTCGGTGTTACCAGGGAGAGGATACGCCAGATCGAGGCGAAATCTTTGGAAAAATTAAGAAAAATGCTCCAGCAGAGTGAGGCAAAGGGTAGCGTGGACAATCATTCCTGATCCGGAAGCGCCTAGGAGCCTGTCGAGCTTAGGGTAAATCTGCTGTAAATCCGTCTGGACGATCCATATTTCGTCGCTTTTTTGGTCAATAGAACAACTATTACCCTGCAAAATCGACAAAATCTGTCCTCGCCCAGCCTGGTTTTCGCTTTGATTTCCTAAGTCCGACAGGCTCCTAGCCCATGGTTTGCGGGGGTTACTATAGTAGTGAGGGAGAACTGCATGGATGATCTGAAAAGTATAATAAGGGATATTCCCGATTTTCCGAAAAAAGGTATTGTTTTCAAGGATATTACAACATTGCTTGCCGATGCGCCTTCCTTTCAGCGTATGGTGGATCTCCTTTCACATCGCTATGTTGGCCGGAAGATCGAAAAGGTCGTGGGAGTTGAGGCCCGCGGTTTCATCATCGGTGCTGCACTGGCCTACAAGCTTGGCGCAGGAATTGTTCTGGTGAGAAAGCCGGGCAAGCTTCCCGGGGAGACTGTCAAGAAGAGTTATGAGCTGGAATACGGCAGCGACACCCTCGAGATTCATGTGGACGCAATCAAGAAAGGCGAAAGGATTCTGATAGCCGACGACCTCCTTGCAACCGGAGGCACCATTTCCGCGGTTGTGGATATGGTAAACGGAATGGGAGGGGAAATTGTCGAGTGCTGTTTCATGGCCGAGCTGGCTTTCCTCAACGGACGCAAGCGTCTTCCTGAAAACAAGGTCTTTTCTCTGCTCACCTATTAGCAGTCATTTCAAGGGTGCTGACCATGCCTGGCTGGAATACTCCTTGCCAAAATGGAGTACCTGGTATATAAAAATAGGTCTAATTTGTCCCCGTAGCTCAGCCGGATAGAGCACTTCCCTCCTAAGGAAGGGGCCGGACGTTCGAATCGTCTCGGGGACGCCAAATGTCAAGAAGGTCACTATTCTCAGGAAAAGTGACCTTCTTTCTTTTCGGCCGTCATATATGGCTGTTGCGCAACGTATGACGGCTGGAGTTGACGGATTTTACCCTCGTCTATCTCTTTGACCTTCCACGTAACCTCATACATTCAGCTACTTGTATTTAAAAGTATACTCGCGTTTTATTCGGCATACTAGTTGCGAAGTATTTCAGGGCCGGACGTAACCATTGTCCTGACTCTACACTCCATATGGCTGCCGCACAGAGGCGACAAGTTTCATGATTGATAAACGCTTCGCCGAAGAGAACATAGTTCTTGCGTTCCACCAGTGTGATGTACATCTCGTCAGCGCACAACCATTTAGCATGGAGGTTGTGTCCCCATCCGGATTTAAGTCTGGGTCATCAATCTAATTTTGTTCTGAAAGGATTCTATCTGCCCTGGCGGCATAAATTTTCGGAATTATCCCGATCGATTTTCAGGTGGAGGTCAGTAAGGCTATTCGGCCTTTGCGGGAATTGCCGCAGATTTCTCTAAGTTCGCCAGGCACCTGCTTGATAACGGAAAGTTACCAGGTTCTGAAGTTTCCCGAATCGATGTGGACAAAACCGGTTTGCGGATAATATCCCACGCCACCGTACTGAAGGCTCAGTGCTGCCGTTTGCAAATTCTTGAGTGACACATGCGGTATGAAGAAATCAAGGGCCTTCCCGAGCTTGTGAAGGCTTTTACTTGCCACTTGTCTCCCTTTTTTTCGCAGAAGAGAGTTGTACTCAGGGGATCTGTATCCTGAAATGATATGGATTTCATTGTCTCCGCCGAACTGTTTATCCACAATGTTCAAATAGTCAATAACCTTGGGATCCATGTTGATGGTCTGATTGGTATGATGGCAGCGCAATAACCAGTTCAAGTCCTTGAGTGCTTCCAGGTCATATTCATTCCCCTGCTTCCGGTACGTTACCGTTAATCTTTCAGAGGTATGGACATTGTAAAGTGAAAGTTTTCCTTCGGGCATATCCGCAGTGAAGGTATTATTTGCCAGTACAGGTTTCGCGCCGAAAAGCATCAAGGCGCTGGCCAATGAAAACTTCAGAAAAGACCTTCTGTTTACTGGTTGATGAAACATTCGTCTACTCCTGAAATGCAATTAATTCAAACGGATGAGAGGAAACGTCAAAATTGATGTTTCAAAAATAAAACAAAAATATAGCAGATGCCGGGTAAAAATGTCAACTTCAGGCGAAAGCTGACCCGAATTTTACTACCCGGCGTTATCCCGGACCTGAATCTGTTAGCGGCAAAGGCTGCACCATCATATTTCGGTTGCTATAGTTCCCCGGAGATATCATGACTGCAGATTGTCAGGCGTCACTTTTTCTGCCACAGTTGCATTGTCGTGCCTGCTGTCGGCTCCAGGAGAATAATAAAAGATGAAACCCTTCGTTCACGCCACCATACTATTCTGCCTTTTCATGATTTCTGTTGTCCCGGTCTTTGCCGGGCCGTTCAAAATAATGTCGCTCTGTGATCTCAACTATCCCAGCGACGACGGCATCGAATGGGAATGCCGGAAGCTCATGCGGGGGGACAGTCCGGTAAAGCTTTTCGGCGGGCATTGGATGGATGTGCTCCGCTTCAACCGGCTCGACCGGCGCCATTTTATCACCGGTTTATCGATAAAAGTGCCGAAACGACTGGAGGATGTCAAGGAATTTACTCCGATGCCGGCAACCTATCCTGCTGCCGAAGCGGAAGAAAAATTCATTCTGGTCGACCAGTCCGAGATGTTCCTGGGCGCTTATGAATACGGCGAACTTGTTCTATCATTTCCCATAGCAGTCGGCCGAGATGGTACCCGGGTTCCCAACGGTGAATTCCAAATCGATGCGGTCGATCGTTGGCACAGATCAAACCTGTATTCCGTAGAGGGTCTCGGGATTCCCTATCCCATGCATTACGGGCTCAGGTTCTATGTGGACAAGAGGGAGGATGGATGGTCGACCTATTGGATCCACGGTCGCGATCTGCCCGGATATCCGGTGTCCCATGGCTGTATCGGTCTTTATGACGAGGAGATGCAGAAAAAAGTTTACAAAAGCCCGAAAAATGTGCTCCTGCAGGATGCAAAAACACTCTACCTGTGGGTTGTCGGCTCCCATGCCGATTCGGGAAAATTCCATAAAATACCCTATGGCTCGAGGGTTCTGATCATTGGCACACCGCCCATATGATCCATTGTATTCTTGTTGAAAGTCACGGTGGTCTCTTTGTGCCGCTTTCACAGTTTTTGCCCTGGCTATGTCTTGACTCTGCCGCTTATTGGGTTAGGCTTCAATAAGAAATACTCGGCGATGGAGTTTGCCAAACCTGCTTGCAAAAGCTCATCACTCCTACTTCATATGCGAGGTGGGAGTTTTTATTTTCTGTAACAAAACTCAGACGGCTCCACATCTGGTCGCGAAGACATCCTTCTTACGTGAATGAGATCTGCCTGCTTAATAAATATCCGTAAAGGAGTTTGCCAATGGTCTATTCGTCTGAAGTGGAAAATATGACCTGCGTGGCCAAGGGGCCGAACCATGGCCCTGCGCCGATCCCGCAGGACGGGCGCTGGGTGCAGACCAAAGAGATCAAAGACATTGCCGGCCTGACCCACGGAGTTGGGCGGTGTGCCCCGCAGCAGGGAGCTTGCAAGCTGACCTTGAATGTGAAAGATGGCATTGTTCAGGAGGCGCTGATCGAAACCATCGGCTGCTCCGGCATGACCCATTCAGCTGCCATGGCAGCCGAGATTCTGCCGGGTAAGACTATCCTGGAGGCGCTCAATACAGACCTGGTCTGCGACGCGATCAATACCGCTATGCGCGAACTCTTTCTGCAAATTGTCTACGGCCGCTCTCAAACCGCCTTCTCAGAAGGAGGTCTGCCCATCGGCGCCGGTCTGGAGGACTTGGGCAAAGGGTTGTGCAGTCAGGTGGGGACCATGTACGGCACCACCGCCAAGGGGGTGCGCTACCTGGAAATGGCCGAAGGGTATGTAACCCGCCTGGCCCTTGACGAGAACGACGAGGTCATCGGTTACGAGTTTGTTCACCTGGGTAGAATGATGGAGATGATCCAGAAGGGAACCGACGCCAATGATGCCTTGCGTAAGGCAACCGGCACGTATGGCCGCTTCGCAGAGGCTGCCCGCACCATCAACCCACGGCACGAATAACAGGAGGAATGACGATATGGCCCTCTTTGAAGGCTATGAACGCAGGATCGGCAAGATTACCGATGTCTTGGGTCACTACCGCATCGCCTCTTTGGAACAGGCTCGCACGCTGTGTGAAGATAAGGGGGTGGATGTCCATGCCATCGTCAAGGGCATTCAGCCGATCTGCTTCGAGAATGCCTGCTGGGCATACACCCTCGGCGCGGCCATAGCACTGAAAAAGGGAGAGTCGAAAGCTGTGGAAATTGCCCGCACCCTGGGAGAGGGTTTGCAGGCCTTCTGTATTCCCGGTTCAGTAGCGGAGGAGCGCAAGGTAGGCGTCGGCCACGGCAATCTGGCCTCCATGCTCCTGTCTGAGGAGACCAAATGTTTTGCTTTCCTGGCCGGGCATGAATCGTTTGCCGCAGCAGAAGGTGCCATCGGTCTCGCCCGTTCGGCCAATAAGGCCCGCACTGAGCCGCTGCGCGTGATCCTGAACGGCCTGGGCAAGGATGCGGCCCAGATCATATCCCGTATCAACGGATTCACCTACGTGCAGACTCAATTCGATTACGCCAGCGGTGAGTTGGCAATCGTGCGCGAGGTGGCCTATTCCACAGGTGAAAAAGCCACGGTGCGCTGTTACGGTGCCGATGACGTGCGCGAAGGCGTTGCCATCAACCATAAAGAAGGGGTGGATGTATCCATTACCGGGAACTCCACTAATCCGACCCGCTTCCAGCACCCAGTGGCAGGAACCTATAAGAAGGAATGCCTGGAGCAGGGGAAAAAGTACTTCTCTGTGGCATCGGGAGGCGGCACCGGTCGCACGTTACACCCAGACAACATGGGAGCCGGACCAGCCTCCTACGGCATGACCGACACCATGGGGCGGATGCATTCTGACGCCCAGTTCGCCGGTTCCTCGTCCGTTCCGGCACATGTGGAAATGATGGGTTTTCTCGGCATGGGGAACAACCCCATGGTGGGGGCGTCGGTGGCGGTGGCGGTGGCGCTGGCAGTAGCTTTGCAAAGATAGATCTCAATCTTCCTGCCTACATTGTAACCGCTCTTATCCAGAATGAGCATGATTACCCTATAGATGGCGAGGGCAAGTACCATTCAACTGTCTGCAAGCTGTGCGGTACGTGTCTGACATTGTTTTGGTTTCGGACGTGCTGAGCAGCTTGTCCGTGACCAGCGAATGCCTGGCAAGCGAGTTGGTATGTACGTCGCAATCAGACGTTTCCGCTGCTGCTCTTGCAGCAAGACCTGGTTCATGCATCATAGATTCTGGATACCCGAAAAAAGAAAAGGTTTGCCGGGTAGCGGGCAAACCTTTTCTTAGATATACTTACCTGAAATGGTACCTGTTTTCCAGGCCGGTGTACCTGTGGCCACACTATGACGACAGGTAGGTCTGTTGCTGCATACCGAATCGTCCGGAGGTGTTTATGAAAGAAATCAAGGTGATATTCAACGACGATTCAGTGGGCTATGTGAAAGAACACCAGCTAAATGTGCTCATTACTTCCGGCAAGATAAAATCTTTTCTCCGCTCCACTGGCTGGGTCAGAGTTGGTATCGATCCGGTTCGTGAAATCAAGTTCAAGGGGACTGATCGGAGGAAGGTTAATGAAGGGTAGCCGTCCCCCGAAGGCTATTTACCAACCGGTCTTCCTCCGCATTCCTTGAGCCGGGCATGCGCACGACGAAGCATCTCTTCCGTTGTCTGCCAGTCGATGCACTTGTCAGTGATGGACACTCCGTACTTTATCTGGTCAATGTTTTTTGGTATCGGTTGATTCCCCGATTCCAGGTTGCTTTCAATCATGACTCCCGAGATGTTTTGCTGGCCCGCGGCGATCTGCTCAATTATCTGCTCCAGTACTACGGGCTGTTTTTCATGGTTTTTTTCGGAGTTGCCGTGGCTGCAATCCACCATGATGCTGGGGAGAAGTTCCGCTTTCAGCATTAAATCCACGGCCTTTTCGATGTCTTCAGGCATATAGTTCGGCTTTTTCGTGCCGCCCCGCAGGACCATATGGACATCGGAGTTTCCCGTTGTCTGGATAATGGCTGTTCTCCCTTCCTTGTTGATACCGAGAAAACTGTGCGAATGTAGCGCCGATTTCATGGCATCAATGGCTATCTGAAGATTGCCGTCGGTGCCGTTTTTGAATCCTACCGGAAAGGAAAGGCCGCTGGCCATTTCGCGGTGTGTCTGGGATTCGGTGGTGCGTGCGCCGATCGCTCCCCAACAAAGCAGGTCAGCCAGGTACTCGGGAGTGATCGGATCGAGCATTTCCGTGGCAACGGGCAGCCCCATTTCATTAATGGTGCAGAGCAGGCCGCGAGCAATACCCAAACCCTTTGAAATCTGGTGGGTCCCGTTCATGTCGGGATCATTGATCAGCCCTTTCCAGCCGATGGTGGTGCGCGGTTTTTCAAAATAGACCCGCATTACGATGAACAGTTGGTCGGAAAGTTCTGACGAGAGACGGGACAGTTTTTCGGCATAGTCGACGGCGGCCCTCGGGTCATGGATGGAACAGGGGCCTACAACTACCATGAGGCGGGGATCAAGGCCGCGCAGAATGTTCTTGAGGTGGAGTCGGCTCATGTTGACGAAATCCGCTGCTTCGTCCGAGACGGGGAAAACCTGCCGCAGGTCCGTGGGGGCGATAATCGGGGTGATACTCCTGATTTTCAGATTGTTGGTCTTGATCATGCTGGGTGCGTTCCTTTTTAGGTTTTATTGTTATTTCAAGTTCTGTCGCGAAAAATATTTGCGTCAATAAAGAAACATCGGTTTCCCGAGTACATGACGGATTTTGGGACGGTATTCATTCGCATCATAAAGTTCCGTGACATCGACACGCTTCTGCCCCTGCATGACGGTACTGATGGGGATATGGGTGTAGGTGCCTCCCTGGAGGGCCACCAAGCGCCCGGACATTCCCTCGATGACAAGATCCATGGCCATATTGGCATAATTGAAAGCTGCCATCAGGTCCAGTGAGTCCGGGGCTCCGGAACGCATGAGATAGGACAGCTGCTGGTAGATTATGTGGGATCCGGTAAGCTGCTTGATCGCCTCGCTCACCACAACGCCGATTCCACCAAGCTTTTTGTGCCCGTATGCGTCTTCCTGCCCGTATTCGATGATCTGCCCGCCGATCATGGTGGCGCCTTCCGATATGGTAACCATGGCGTAGTTGCTGGGATTTGCCTTCTTGTCTTCCACCAGGAAACGGGCGAGTCTCTCCACGTCGAAAGGGACTTCCGAGATCAGGGCCCGATCCACACCGGAAAGATAGGCAGAGATGAGTGAGGTTTCCCCGGAATTTCTCCCGAACAGTTCGACGATGGCGATTCGCTCATGGGAACCGGCACTGGTGCGCAGATTGTGAATGAAGTTGACGCTGCGGGTTACCGCGGTGGAAAAGCCGATACAGAAATCGGTCCCGAAGACATCATTGTCCATCGTCTTGGGAATTGCCACGACCGGGAAACCTTCCCGGTGAAGACGTTCCGCATAGCTCAGGGTGTCGTCACCGCCGATGGGAATCAAGGCAGTGATCTCCAGGTAGTCGAGAACCGACAGGATATGCGGGGTAAAGTCATACTTTTCTTTTGAGGAACAATCGTGCTCTTCTGTCCGGAGGAACTCCGGAATTTCCGCGGCGCTGACCTTGGCGGGGTTGGTCCTGCTGGTGTGGAGAAAGGTGCCGCCTGACCTGTCCACGGTGCGTACCGCCTGGCGGTCCAGGTGGACGATATTCTCCTGATGCGAGTCCGGGTCTGCCGGGTTGAAATCGAGTAATCCCTTCCAGCCGCGCCGGATGCCGATCACGCGATAACCGTTTTCAATGGCTCGGTACACAAGGGTCTTCAAGGCGGGGTTAAGGCCCGGGACGTCTCCGCCGCCGGTGAGGATGGCCACAGTCTTCTGTTGTGTGCTCATAGACTTTCCTTAGTCCGGTAGTGAGTTATTCAGCATGTCTCAGGGGATGGCTTTGTGTAGCATGCAAAGCCATCCGGAGCAAGATTTGAAAATTTTATCACAGGATTTCAATTCTGTGTCAACTTTTACCGGGATCGTCACTTGATTCCGTGGCGTGATGACGGCATACTGCAGAAAATAAACAAAGGAGGGTAGCCGTGTATTCACTGGAAAACGCTTTTCAATCTCTCTTCGAGGTAAACATGGGAGTTGTTCCAGGCGAGAGGATTCTTGTCTTCAGCGATACCATCCGTCCCGAGGAGAATCCTGCGCCAGCGGAGAGTGACCGACGTCGGAGACTTCTTGAGGTGGCTGGCGAGGCGGCTTCGTTTGCGGAGAGGACCTTCGGGAACTGCCGCTTCGTATCTTTTGCCGCCACTGCTGCCTCGGGCGCGGAACCCCCGGAAGCTCTCTGGAGGGGAGCTTTCGGCGACAGCGTGATCGATCTGCTGTTTGCAGAGGAAATCCTGCCCGCTCTGCTCGCGAAACAGGCAACCGCAGAACAACTGGCACGGGCGGAGGAGATCGTGCTGGCTGCCGGGGATGTGGTGGCGAAAGTGATAATTGCCCTGTCCAACAACTCGACCAGCCATACCCGGTTTCGTTCTCTGTTGAACCATGCCGGTTGCCGTTTCGCCAGTCTTCCACACTTTGACCCGGAGATGTTTTTTACCTCCATGCGTGTCGATTGGCACCTCCTTTCCGAGCGGACGAGGTCTCTTGCTGAACGGATCAATCGTGCGGTCGGAATACGGGTCGAAACCGGGAACGGCACCCGGATGCATTTCGGCAAAACAGGCAGGACTGCCGCGGGTGACGACGGTCTTCTGACGGCACCGGGGAGCTTTGGCAATCTCCCTGCAGGAGAGGTGTACCTTGCCCCGGTGGAAGGGACCAGCGAAGGTGTGATGGTCCTGGAGTATGCTCCGATGCGGAAGCTGTCCAGTCCGCTGCAGTTGATCGTGCGTGATGGCCGGGTGGTGGAGATCCTCGGGGATGAGCCTTTCCGTGCCTTCCTGGATGAGAAGTTTTTCCAGAGTCCACTGAACCGGAATATCGCCGAACTGGGTATCGGTACCAATGACCGCGCCAGTCGCCCGGACAATATCCTGGAAGCGGAAAAAATCCTCGGCACCATCCATATCGCCCTGGGGGACAATTCGAGCTTTGGCGGAACGGTGAGCACTCCCTTTCACGAGGACTACGTCTTTTATGGCCCGACTGTGACGGCAATCATGGCGGACGGGACAACGGATATTCTCCTGGATGGCGGAAAACTCGTGGTTTAGCAGTGGCATCGCCAGTTTTGCACCAAGCATAATACCTGTCTTCCCCGATTCTGATTTAGATTACACTAAAAGGAGGTACCAACAATGGCAACTGACTCGTTTACCGCAATGATCGTTGAGAAAACGGAAGATAAAAATTACCTGATCAGGATTGGCGAGAGGTTTGTGAAAGACCTGCCGCCCGGCGAAATCCTGCTGAAGGTTCATTACTCGTCCCTCAACTACAAGGATGCCCTCTCAGCCACCGGCCAATTCGGCGTTAGCAAATACTATCCCCATACGCCGGGTATCGATGCCGCAGGTGAGATTGTCGAGTCCAGCGACGGTGCCTTCAAACCGGGCGACAAGGTGATTGTCACCAGCTACGATCTGGGTATGAATACTCCTGGAGGGTTCGGTCAATACATCAGGGTTCCGGCTTCCTGGGTCGTTCCGCTGCCTGAGGGACTCAGCGTTCGTGAAAGCATGATTCTGGGCACCGCAGGATTAACAGCCGGCCTTATGGTAGAGAAACTTGTCCGCAATGGTGTGCATCCGGAGCAAGGCGAAATCCTTGTTACCGGAGCAACCGGCGGGGTGGGGAGTCTTGCCGTTGCTATCCTGGTAAAGGCAGGATACCGCGTGATCGCTGCGACCGGAAAATCTTCACAGAAGGAGTATCTTCTTTCAATCGGCGCCGCCGACGTGATTGGGCGTGAAGAGGTTCTGGCGGGAATCGAACGGCCCTTGATGGCGGAGAGGTGGGCAGGCGTTGTCGATGTGGTAGGTGGCGAGATGCTCGCCGCTGCCATCAAATCGACCCGCTACGGCGGTACGGTGGCCTGTTGCGGACTGGTAGGATCACGGGAGCTCTCCGTTTCCGTGCTGCCTTTTATTCTGCGGGGCGTAAGCCTCCTGGGAATCGATTCGGTCCAATGCCCCATGGAACTGCGCCGCACTGTCTGGAAGAAACTTGCCGGCGAATGGAAACCGGAAAAACTGGATGCCATTGTCCAGGAGTGTACGCTCCACAATCTGGAGAAAGAAATTCACGCGATCCTGAAAGGGCAGCTGCGCGGTCGTGTGCTGGTCAATCTGCTGGAGAGTTGATGTTGAACGGGCTGTGACGAACAAGTCTCTTTGGTGGGAGGTCTCCGGGGTACTTACGTCTGCCCGTGCGTAATCTCGAGCCAGGGCGGAAGCGGGCAACCGATGGCGTCGGCAATTGCTCGAAACAGCTCGAGTTCCGCCACCGTCACCGTACCGTCGTGCCGCAGACATTCCAGGCAGGCACCCAGAAGGCGACGTTTTATCAGGGGACTTGTGGTTTCGAGTGCGGCGAATGACTTTTCCAGGCAGGCAATCCCACATTCTGCTGCCGGGAGAAAGGTGAATTCGGCTTTCGCCTCTTGCAGAACAATCAGGCTCCGTTGAAAGGCCTGCCGTGCCAGGGTTTCGTCCTGGTGCCCGATCCTGGTCACGGATGTCAGGACACAGGAGCACTCGTGCTGCACGCCGCGCAGGCCGTAAATCTGTGCCGGCCGGTTGGGGCGTGGTGTGAAGCTGGGTTCCAGGTGTCTCAGGAGCAGGTAGCGCAGGGTAAACTCAAAGAGACTGATCCTGTTGTCGGCAGCAGCTAACTGCTCTACGGTATCTTTCAGGTCGAAAAACTGATCCCGGCTCAGGGCGCGCAGAGAGGGGAGCGAGAGTTCCAGCAGGGGAAGACGAACCTCCGGAGGCAGGCTGCCGAGGGCCGGGGCGAGCGTGCGGACTTCGCCGATAAGGGCCTGGTTTCCGTGTGCTGACAGAATCTCCTCCTGCCTGGCTCTGACTGCGGGTGTCCTGTCAAGCAGCAGGCCAAAGACCACGGCACAAGCACCGAAAGGATCGCGTACCGCCGAAATCAACGGCTCGGGTAGTTCGTTGAGGAGGTATCGTGCCCGGTCGAGATGCTCCTGCATCGGGTCACCGGCTCGACTGAGTAATGCAATCACCTCAGCTCCGGAAAGGGAAACAGCCGGCTTGGGGGCGGCTTTGGGCGGTTGGGGTTTGAGGTATATTTCGCTGGGAGGCGGTGCCGGAAGCGGTGTCACCTCGGGGAACCTTCCGTTAAAGGAGGCGTCAAGTCGGCGGATTCGCTCTTCCAGGGGTGGGTGGCTATCGAGGGCATGGAGCCAGGCATCCGCAAGGGCATTGCTGAAGAACAGGTGGCTCATCTCGTCGGCCCTGGGATGTTCAATCCTAGATCCGTTTGCCAGCCCGCCGATTTTTTTCAAAGCGCCGGCAAGCCCTTCGGGCAGACGGGTAAACTGGGCGGCCGAAGCGTCGCCGAGATATTCCCGTTGCCGTGACACGGCAGATTTTATCAAACGGCCGAAGAAATAACCGACATAGCCGACCGCATAGAGGGCGAAAGAGACCAGTGCGATTGCTCCGGTACCCCTGCCTCCGGTTCGACGCACCCCCCGAAGACCCATTTCCCCAACCTGGCTTACCATGAGAATACCGTTCAGCCAGCCTGCCAGGCTCAGGTTCAGTCGCATGTCGCCGTTCAGGATATGACCGAATTCGTGGGCCACAACCCCTTGCAATTCCTCCCGGTCCAGCAGTTTGACCGCGCCGTTGGTTACGCAGATTGCCGCATCGTTCAGGTCGTGTCCGGCGGCAAAGGCATTGATGCCGCGCTCGCGATCCAGCAGGTAGAGGTCCGGCACCGGAATTCCGGACGCAATTGACATTTCTTCCACCACATTGCGCAGTTGCCGTTCCCGCGGGTCCTCGGGGCGAAGCGGAACCGGCCGGCCGCCCAGCGCCGCAGCGACATGGGCCCCTCCCGCCCGCAGTTCATGGATTTTCCAGAATGAGCCGAGCCCGACAAAGAGGAGCGTGCCCCCTGTGGTCCAGAGGAAGAGTCGTGGATTCCAGAAGGTGATCCCGCTGGTGAGGCCTTTCAGGGAGAAGAGGCAGGTGAAGACGGCAACCAGGTAGACTGCCAGGGCAACACCGAGAACGGCAAGGGAAAAGAGAAAAATCAGGCGGACGGTTCTGCGGCGGGCATCTTCCTGACAGGCGAAAAAATCTCTCATTGTCGGGTTCTCAGCTGAAGGCTACGCGCGGAGCGGTTCGCTCGGGTGTTTCAGCCTCAAGCAGGCTGGCTGCGGTAAACTGGAAAGTGCCGGCAATCAGGACGGCGGGGAAGACCTCGCAGGCGGTGTTGTAAGCCATAACCGCATCGTTGAAGGCCTGTCGGGCAAAGGCAACGCGATTTTCGGTGGAGGTGAGCTCTTCGCTCAGTTGCATCATGGTCTGGTTGGCCTTCAGGTCGGGGTAGGCCTCGACCAGGGCGAACAGGCGTCCCAGGGCCCCGGTCAAGGCGGTTTCCGCCCCGGAGAGCAGGGCCATTGCCTGGGCATTCCCCGGTGCGGCTGAGGCCTTAGTTACGGCTCCGGCAGCCTGGTTTCTGGCCGCTATGACCGCTTCCAGGGTCTCACGCTCGTGTTTCATGTATCCCCGGGCCGTTTCCACCAGGTTGGGAATCAGATCGTAGCGGCGTTTGAGCTGGACGTCGATCTGGGCAAAGGCATTTTTAAATCGGTTTCGCAGTGTCACCAGGCGGTTATACACGGCGATCACATACAGCACGGCAGCAACGATTCCACCGATCAGGACAAGCAGAAATACAAGTGCGAGGCTCATGATATATCTCCTATGAGGAACTGTTATCGTTGTCTGTCAGAAAAATAGCAGGAAATACCGGGAAATGGTATGGAAAAGTACGGTACGAATATCGAGTCCGTCATCCTTCACAAGATGTATGCTCCGGCCTGTGACATGAATGCCCTTGTACGGAGCCCCGCTTACTGCTGACAACTGCGACAAAAAAAGCTTGAACGCTGGCCGATGCGCAGGCTCTCGATGGGACTGCCGCAGACTTCGCAGGGGTCGCCGGCACGACCATAGACCTTGAGCTGCAGACTGAAATAACCGGGACGACCCTTTTCATCGCTGAAATCGCGCAGGGTCGTACCACCGGCGGCAATGGCCTCCTCCAGTACCTGACGGATGCTGGTGGCCAGAGAGCGATAACGGGCCAGAGACAATTCGCCGGCCGGGAGAGCGGGATGGATGCCGGCACGAAACAACGCTTCGTTGGCGTAGATGTTGCCGACTCCTACCACGATCCGGTGATCCATGATGAAGGATTTCACTGCCTGGTGCCGCTTGCGGGAACGACGGAAAAGATAATTGCCGCTCATGGCTTCGGACAGAGGTTCCGGACCGTGGTCGGCGAGCAGGGGATGAATCAGCGGGTCATCGGCGGTCCACAACATGTTGCTGAACTTGCGGGCATCGTTGAGCCGCAGGCAGATGTCGCCGGAAAAGCAGATATCGGCGTGGTCGTGGCGACCGGCCGGTTTAGGCTTTTTAAGAACACGCAGATAGCCGCTCATGCCCAGGTGAAGGATCAGGCAGCCGCCGTTACAGCGGAGCAGCAGATATTTTCCGCGCCGCTCAACCGCGCGGATTGTCTGGCCGAGCAACTGTCGGTCAAGATCGACTGCTAACGGTTGACGCAGCTTGTCCACGCGGAGTTCCACCCCGGTTATCTCCCGGTTCACGATCCACGGTTCGATGCCGCGGCGGGCTGTTTCTACTTCCGGCAGTTCCGGCATATTTCTTCTCTCTCATCGGTCTATGAAATTATTGCCAAAGTACCTTCATGGGAGCCGGTTGGCAAGAAGGAATCTGCCGTAATTCGCAGTGCGTCACGAAAGGACGTCCGACCGGGTAGGGCAGGGTGGTACCTCTGCCCGCCGGCTCAGCGGATTTTACGCGTCTTCAGACCGCACGAGGGACAGCGTTTTTCCTCAACCGCCTTCTCACACACCTCGCACCAGAAGAGCTGCGGGGCGTTCTTTGCACAGTTCCTGCAGGCAGTGCCAGCCTTCTCATCGGCACATTTCTTTTCAGCCATGGTTTTAACCTCAACTTCCGTTTACTGTAGTTTAGCCGATCCAGATTGTCTGGACATTGACGAATTCCCGAATTCCGTACCCGGCCAGTTCCCGACCGTAGCCGGACTCCTTCACCCCACCGAAGGGCAGGCGGGGGTCGCTCTTTACCATGCCGTTGATGAATACCGCGCCAGACTCGATACTCGCCGCCATGGCGGTCCCTGTTGACAGGTTGTTGGTCCAGATCGACGCTCCCAGGCCAAAGGACGTATCGTTTGCCACTTCAAGGGCGTGGTCCGGGTCACGAACCGCCATAACCGTGGCCACCGGCCCGAAAAGTTCCTCATGATAGGCGCGCATTTCCGGCGTTACGCCGGTCAGGATGGTGGGCGGATAATAGTAACCCTGCGATTCCAGTGGCTGGCCACCGAGGATTGCCTCGGCGCCTCGACTAACGGCATCGGTCACCTGATGGTGCAGTTCCACTACCAGATCCCGCCGCGCCAAAGGGCCAACCTGGGTGACTTCATCCAGGGGATCGCCCACCACCAGGGCAGCCATCTCTCTGGTAAACAATTCCAGGAACCGGGCGTAGACAGGCTCTTCAACCAGAAATCGTTTGGCGGCAATGCAGCTCTGCCCGGCGTTGTTGCAGCGTGCCAATGCCCCGACCCTGGCCGCCTCCTTAAGATCGGCATCTGCCAGTACGATGAAGGGATCACTTCCCCCCAGTTCCAGGACGGTTTTCTTCAGCAGGCGCCCGGCAGCAGCCGCTACCTGACGTCCGGCAGCATCACTGCCGGTGAGGGCGACCGCCTTCACCCGGCTGTTCTCGATCACCGGCTCCACCTGGCGGGCGCCGATCAGCAGTGTTCGGAAGATATTCCCCGGAAACCCCGCCTTCCGAAAGACGTCCTCGATTGCCAGTGCACAGCGGGGCACATTGGAGGAGTGCTTCAGGACCACCGCATTACCGGCCATGAGGGCCGGAACCGCACAGCGGAAAACCTGCCAGAAGGGAAAATTCCAGGGCATGATCGCCAGGACCAACCCAAGCGGCCGGAACGCGACAAAGGCCCGGGAACCGTCACTGTCCGCCGGTTCATCGGCAAGGTAACCGGCGGTATGGTCAGCGTAGTAGTCGCATGCCCACGCGCACTTTTCCAACTCGGCACGCCCCTGCGCCAGCGGCTTTCCCATCTCGAGGGCCATCATTTCGGCGTATTCTCCTGCGTGCAGGCGCAAAACCGCTGCAGCTTTTTTCATCAGAACGGCCCGCTCGGCAATGGAAGTGTCACGCCAACCGGGCCAGCTGCCGTGGACTGTCTCAATGACATTGTCTGTCTTTTCGACGGACCAGTCCTCGAAAACGTGCATCACCTTACCGGTGGCAGGATTTATTGATTCTATCGGCATGGTCTCTTCTCCCTGAGCTGTCTTTTCCTTTGTTGGTTGTTGCGACGGTGCCTGGAAACGTGTGCTCCAGGAATTTTATTTCCTTCTGATTATTCTAGTAGGTTTTTTCGGCAAGGTGAAGAGGTAAGGGAAATATTCGTGACTCATCGGTGTTCATCCGGGAAGTTTCAACAGGGGCTGGGCTGGAACTTCCCCGAAGCCTCTCGTGATCGGTCACCACCCTTCACACGGATCAGCAGTCTGCTGGATTTCGGCAGTATTCTTTCTGTCGCCATCGTGCAATGAAGCCGTACGAGAGACTCCGTGAAAGCCCCAACCCTGCTTGAAACAGCACTGTTTGTGGGTTTTTGTAGTGGAAACCACTTGAGTCTCATCCGGAGTTTCCAGAGGGACGCTACCCTAGGGAGGGTATGAGATTTTTGCCGGGTATTCTGCGGGAGTTGCGTAGTAAAGAAAACGGGAACGTGTATGATGGGTGCCGTTTGGCAGAAGGGAGGATTTCAGGGACCACTTGACGCATGAGTAGCGCAAAGGGCAGGGGTAACCTGTCCTTTGCGCTATCATAGTTATCTGCTGACAAAGAAGAGTGCCGGGTTGGAGGAAGATACCTCAACCCGGGCTTCTCCATTCATTCGAGGAACATCAGGCATCCGTACGACGCTGCACCGGACGCTGCGCCGGGCGGCTTTGTTGGGCGCGGCTGCGTTGCTCGGCAGCTGGCTGTGGTGCCGTAGTGCTGCGTTGTCTGATGCTGCCGATTTTTGCCTTCGGCTTTTGCGTTGACGGGGTGCCGTTCTTACTCTGGCCGGAAAGCTCCGGTCGAGACTGCCGTGCGCCACCGCCTGAACGAGCTGGGCGTTGCTGACGCTGTTTAAAAACCGGTTCGGCCGCGATTTTTGCGTCCGGTGCGAAACCGTCAATCACCACCTTGGGGATCTCGCTCTTGATGAGCCGTTCGATGTCGCGGAGAAAATCGCGTTCGTCGATACACACCAGGGAAATCGCCTCTCCTTCATTGCCGGCCCGTCCGGTGCGACCGATGCGGTGAATATAGTCTTCCGGCACGTTCGGCAATTCAAAGTTGATCACATGCGGCAGTTGGTCAATGTCCAGTCCGCGTGCGGCGATGTCGGTTGCCACCAACACCCGCACCGTGCCATTCTTGAAGTCGGCCAGTGCCTTGGTACGTGCACCCTGGCTCTTGTTGCCATGAATGGCTGACGAGAGGATGCCGTCCTGGACGAGCTGTTCGGCAAGTTTGTTGGCACCATGTTTCGTGCGGGTGAATACCAGCACCTGTCGCCAGTTCTGCGAACTGATCAACGAAGACAATAATTCCCGTTTGCGGGTGCGGTCAACAGGATGGACGACCTGAGTCACTGTCTCGACGGCGGTGTTCCGGCGTGTTACTTCGACGTGTACCGGGTCGTGCAGCAGGCCGCTGGCGAGCTGACGGATCTCATCGGAGAAGGTTGCGGAGAACAACAGGTTTTGTCGACCGTCGCGGCCTTTTGCCGGCAACAGGGCGATGATTTTGCGGATATCGCGGATGAATCCCATGTCGAGCATGCGGTCGGCCTCGTCGAGGACGAGGATTTCCACCTGCGAGAGATCAAGGGTCTTCTGGCTGATGTGGTCGAGCAGGCGTCCGGGAGTGGCAATGACGATGTCCACGCCGCGGCGCAGTTGTGTAATTTGCGGGTTGATGTTCACACCGCCGAAAATCACCGCTGACGTGAACGATAGATGCTTGCCATAGGTGTCTACGCTTTCAGCGACCTGGGCGGCAAGTTCACGCGTCGGTGTAAGGATCAGTGCACGCACCGGATTGCGCTTGTTCGTAAGCTTTCGTTCATGCAGGCGTTGCAGCAACGGCAGGGTAAACCCGGCTGTTTTGCCGGTGCCGGTTTGTGCTCCGGCAAGAATGTCCCGGCCTTCGAGGATCACGGGGATCGCCTGTTTTTGAACGGGTGTGGGGGTTGTGTAGCCTTCGTCAGATACAGCACGGACTAGTTCGGCCATGAGGCCGAGTTTGGAAAATGACATCTGTGATAATGCTCCTGGAATGGCCTGCCCGGGGAAAGCCCTGGGTCGGTCTAGGCGGTATTCTTTGGTGGGGATTAAATCGAGGTGTGCCTGGTTGGTGACCGCGAAGTGCGACGCTGACCGAATTGCGTCGGAATCGATACTATAACAGATTGAACAGTCCTTGGCCCGACTTTTTTGCATATCCCGTTATTTTAGTTACTGGATACCGTATCCGCTTGTTTCCTTGAGTAGTGGTTCATGATATAAAAATGAAATTCAGTCCAAGAACGGAAAGGAACACTATGGCGAAACTCGTAACTATTTTCTCAATGCTTCCCGGCGTAGTCGGGATTTATCTTGGATTTTACTATCTTTCAGCGGATCCAAAGACATCTCTTGCAATCGTCACGTTCACAACTGTCGGAATTACCGGTGTAATTGCTTTCGTTCGTCATGTGATCTTCCATAAATCAGATGCCAAGAGGCTAGGGTGGGAAACCGACAGACCTGATTGGATGTTTGAAGTGGGCTTTGCAAACTTTTCCTTTGGATTCATGGGGTTACTTTCGGTTTTCTGGCATTGGGGGGCGGAGGCACAGTCCCTGGTACTCCTCGGTTACGCAGTCTATCTGTTTCAGGCAGCCATACTGCACGGATACAGGTACTTTACGGATGAAAAGAAATCACCCGCCAGGCTTTGGCGGAGCTGTCTCACGACACTTCTCTATGCTGGGATGATGGCGTACTTTGCCTGCAATGCGGTGTTATGACCACAAACTAACCTGCCCATTTATTTTCGTGTTTTCTGTTGTATTGCGCTACAGTTGACCACGAGTCTGCTTTTTTATCCATCATTCGCGTATTCGGAATAATGGTTGCCCCCCTCATGCCGAAAATGGTATAAAGATACAGCACCTGAACCATAGGGACTGACCCTGTGGTTTTTTTATTTTTCAACAAGGGAGTTTTAAAGAATGATCAGCACAAACAACGTGACCCTTTCCTATGGTAAGAGGGTCCTGTTTAAAGAAGTATCCATGAAGTTTACCCCGGGCAACTGCTACGGGCTGATCGGCGCCAACGGTGCCGGCAAATCTACTTTTCTCAAGATCCTCTCTGGTGAGATTCAGCCTGACAAGGGCGAAATATCCATCGGGAATCGCGGGCGGCTCGCTGTACTCCGCCAGGACCAGTTCGCTTTTGACGAAGAGACAGTGTTCAATACCGTTATCATGGGCCACCAGAAGCTGTACCGGATCATGGCGGAACGGGAACAGATATATTCCAAGGGTGACTTCAGCGAGGAGGACGGTATCCGTTCCGCTGAGTTGGAGGCAGAGTTTGCCGAGATGAACGGCTACGAGGCGGAGTCGGAAGCGGCCGTGCTTCTCAATGGCCTTGGCATACCTGAAGAGCTGCGCACCAAAACGATGAAGGAGCTGGAAGCGGGAGAAAAGGTGCGGGTGCTGCTGGCCCAGGCCCTGTTCGGCAATCCGGACGTGCTGCTGCTGGACGAACCGACCAACCATCTGGATCTGAAATCCATTGCCTGGCTGGAGGATTTCCTCTACCGGTTTTCCAATACGGTCATTGTTGTTTCCCATGACCGCCATTTCCTGAACCAGGTCTGCACCCATATCGCCGATATCGACTTCGGCCGCATCCAGGTATATGTGGGCAACTACGATTTCTGGTATCAGGCGAGCCAGCTGAACCTGAAACAGAAACAGGACGAAAACCGCAAGGTTACCGACAAAGCCAACGAGTTGAAGGAGTTTATCCAGCGCTTCAGCTCCAATGCCTCCAAGGCGAAGCAGGCCACCTCCCGGAAAAAGCTGCTGGAAAAGCTTACCATTGAGGATATGCCGATTTCGTCCCGCAAATATCCTTACGTGGTGTTCAAGCCGGAACGCGCCTGTGGTGATATTATTCTGGAGATCACCGGGCTTTCCAAAGCAATCGATGGGGTGCCGGTCCTGAACAACCTGACACTGACGGTGTGCAAGGGTGACAAGATCGCTTTTGTCGGCGGCAACAGCCTGGCGAAAACGACCCTGTTCCAGATCCTTGCCGGGGAGCTTGAGCCTGATAGCGGCAGCTTCCGCTGGGGAATAACGATTACTCCAACCTATTTCCCGAAAGATCACGGCGACTATTTTACCAGCGAGATGAATCTGATCGAATGGCTTGGCCAGTTTTCTCCGCCCACCGAGGGTGAGTCCTTTGCCCGCGGGTTCCTTGGCCGGATGCTCTTCTCGGGAGAGGAAGCGCTGAAAAAGACCAGTGTCCTGTCCGGTGGGGAAAAGGTCCGTTGCATGCTTTCGCGGATGATGTTGTCCGGCGCCAATGCCCTGATCCTGGACGAGCCGACCAATCACCTGGACCTGGAATCCATTACCGCCCTGAATAACGGACTCATCTCGTTTTCGGAGGTGGTACTGTTCGCTTCCCATGACCACGAGTTTGTCTCCACGGTGGCAAACCGGATCGTGGAGATCACCCCTGTCGGGATCATCGACCGGGTGATGGGCTTCGATGAGTACCTGGAGAGTGGCGAGGTGGCACGCCTTCGCGATGAAATGTGCCACGGCCATCAGGATCTGAATCTGTAGAACGGGTGCTGCTGTTCGACCTCGGCAATTAAACACCACAACCCTGATGTCGGGGCACGGCGCGCCGTGCCCCGATTGGGCGAGGCACGCCTGGCCCCTACCATTGATATTTTTAACTGCCCCCGTACTATTCTTCCATTGAAGTTTTGTGGTGCCGGGAAAATTCCCTTGACAAAAAATGGCAAAAAAGTTTCTACTTGTTGAAAGCTCATACATTTCATTTTCCGGGTATCTGATCGACATGTTCATAAATACTTCTCACAAAAAAATAGCCGCGGTACTCATGATGCTGATCGTTTTCGTGATAATCATGAAGTCGACTTCTTTTGCGAAAGAAATGAGCGTGTCGTCCGGAACGAATATTTCACAAGCACTCTATCAGGCAGACCCTGTGGACACTGCTAAAACAGCCATGGGTGATTTTAAGCCGCCCAAACATTCTTTTGTCGATTATGACTTTTTCTTTTCCTGTTCTACGTTCATACCCTTGAATCCTCCCCATGATTCTCTTCTGGTCATTCCTCTGGATACCCAAGCTGTTCCGGGTGCCTGGCTGGATATTTTTATTCCCCCCAAAATCTAGTTTCCTCTTTTCCTCCACGAGAAATACTTCTTTCTTGCGGGCCAGCGTACAGCATCATCCCTGCGGCCAAGCCCGAAGTGTATCCTGCAGTCACATAAATTTATTCATCCGGAATGACTAGGCAAAGGTTTGACGGGGGATTTCTCCGAAGCTTCTTGTCGCCGGTCGCCAGTCGAGGAACACGTCAAGCAACCTGCCGGATTCATGCGCATTATTTGCTGCCGCAAGCGTGCCGGGAAGCTGCATGCTGTGCCACCGGAAGGTCAACGCAAAACCAGCCGAATAGGTCAAAGTCAAACATCTCTATCTCTTTCAAGTAAAAAGGAGAACGTACCAATGCATAACCAGAAAATTATTGATGGAAACACCGCTGCTGCCCATGTGGCGCATGCCACCAACGAAGTTATCGCCATTTATCCGATTACCCCTTCCTCGAATATGGGCGAAATATCGGACATCAAGAGTGCCCGAGGGGAAAGGAATATTTGGGGGACCGTACCCCTCGTTACCGAAATGCAGTCTGAAGCGGGCGCGGCCGGAGCGGTGCACGGCGCTCTGCAGGCCGGGACCCTGACGACGACTTTTACTGCCAGCCAGGGCTTGCTGCTGATGATCCCGAATATGTTCAAAATAGCGGGCGAGCTCACCGCCACGGTATTTCACGTTTCGGCCCGTGCGATTGCCGCCCAGGCACTTTCGATCTTTGGCGATCATTCCGATGTGATGGCCTGCCGTACCACCGGCTGGGCCATGCTCTGCTCGAACAATGTCCAGGAGGTGATGGATTTTGCCCTCATTGCCCAGGCGGCAACCCTTCGTTCCCGGGTACCGTTTCTCCATTTTTTCGACGGCTTCAGGACCTCCCACGAGGTGCAGAAAGTTGCGGAGCTCAGTTTCGACGACATGCGGGCAATGCTCGATAACACTTTGATTGCCGCCCATCGAGCACGGGCGCTCTCTCCCGACCATCCGGTGATCCGTGGAACCTCCCAGAACCCCGATATCTTTTTCCAGGGCCGGGAAACGGTACACCGCTACTATCTCGAAACCCCCGCAATCGTCCAGCAGGAGATGGACAAATTTGCCGAACTCACCGGGCGCCGCTATGGCCTGGTTGATTATGTGGGTGCTCCGGACGCGGAACGGGTCATCGTGCTGATGGGTTCCGGGGCAGATACCGTCCACGAAACCGTGGAGACGCTGAGCGGCCGTGGCGAGAAAGTCGGTGTGGTCAAGGTCCACCTCTACCGGCCGTTTCCCCTCGATGCTTTCATGGCGGCGCTGCCGGCCAGCGTGAAAAAAATTGCGGTTCTCGACCGGACCAAGGAACCTGGCTCGCTCGGCGAGCCGCTCTACCTCGATGTGCGCTGCGCCGTCGCTGAAACGCTCGCGGCACAGCCGGCCGCTGGTTCCGCATCGCCGGTGATTGTCGGCGGACGCTATGGACTCGGTTCCAAGGAGTTTACCCCGGCAATGGTCAAGGCGGTGTTCGACAATCTGAAAGATGATCAGCCGAAAAACCATTTCGTAATCGGCATCAATGACGATGTCTGCGGGACAAGTCTCAACTTTGACGCCCGCTACACCAATGAAACGGGCGACGTCTACTCGGCGTTGTTTTATGGTCTGGCCTCCGATGGGACGGTTGGCGCCAACAAGAATTCCATCGCCATCATCGGCGAGAAGACCGCCAACAATGTGCAGGCGTATTTCGTCTACGATTCGAAGAAAGCCGGTACCATTACCACCTCGCATCTCCGCTTCGGAAACAAGGTCATTCGCTCGCCCTATCTGGTGGAGAAAGCTGATTTTATCGCCTGTCATAACTTCACCTTTCTTGAAAAGAGCGACATGCTTGCACGCGCCAAGGAAGGGGCAACCTTTCTCCTCTGCTCGCTGTTTGACAAGGAAGAGGTCTGGGACAAGCTGCCGCTGGAGGTTCAGCAGCAGATTATCGACAAAAAACTGCGATTCTATGTCATCAACGCTGCGAAAATCGCAGAAGAACTGGGGCTTGGCGGGCGCATCAATGTCATCATGCAGACGGCTTTTTTCAAGATATCCGCAATAATTCCCCTGGAGTCGGCAATCCCGGCAATCAAGGAGGCCGTGAAAAAGTCCTATTCGAAAGCCGGCCAGCAGGTGGTCGAGATGAACTGCAAGGCGGTTGATGCCGCTTTGGAAAACATTGCGGAGGTTGCCGTGCCGCTCAGCGCCACCAGCGCCTGCACGCGCCCACCACTGGTGTCAGCCGGAGCTCCGGCCTTTGTGCAGGAGGTGCTGGCAACCATTATCGCCGGCAACGGAGATCACTTGCCGATCTCGAAAATTCCCAGTGACGGTACCTTCCCCACGGCGACGTCACGCTACGAAAAGCGGAACATCGCTTTCGAAATCCCCCGCTGGGACGAATCCTTGTGTTTGCAGTGCGGGCTCTGCTCCTTTGTCTGCCCGCACGCAGCCATCCGCATGAAAATCTGCGACCCGGCTGCCTTCGGCTCCGCACCCGCGGAGTTCAAATCAGTCGACGCGCGGGGGGCAGATTTTGCCGGTTTGACCTGTTCGGTGCAGGTCGCTCCCGAAGATTGCATTGGTTGTGCGCTGTGCGTAGTCAATTGCCCTGGACGCAGCAAGAGCGATCCGGACCTGAAAGCGATAGTCATGCAGCCCAAGGTGCCGGTTAGAGAACGGGAAGTTGCGAATTGGGAATTCTTTCTTTCGCTTCCGGAGACCGACCCGGCACTGGTGAAAAGAGATACCCTCAAGGGCAGTCAGCTGATTGCCCCGTTGTTCGAGTTTTCCGGCGCCTGCGCCGGGTGTGGTGAAACTCCTTACTTGAAGCTCCTCTCGCAACTTTTTGGCGATCGGGCGCTGATTGCCAACTCGACCGGCTGCACCTCCATAGTCGGCGGCAACATGCCGACAACTCCCTGGGCGACCCGTGCGGACGGTCGTGGCCCGGCCTGGTCGAATTCCCTGTTTGAGGATACCGCGGAATTCGGGTTCGGGATGCGGCTGGCGGTGGACAAGTTGTCCGAATCCGCCCGGGAACTCCTTGGCGGCCTGATGGAGTGCGGCTGCAGTGTCTGCGGTTCCGCGCGGGAACTGATGAGGGAAATCCGGGATGCCGACCAGTCAACCCAGCAGGGAATTGAGCTCCAGCGAACACGCGTGGCCGCGCTCAAGGAGAACCTGGCAACCTGTACCGACCCGGCGGCCCAACAACTGATCACGGTCGCGGATTACCTGGTCAGAAAGTCGGTCTGGTCTGTCGGTGGCGACGGCTGGGCTTACGACATCGGCTACGGCGGACTGGATCACGTCGTTGCTTCCGACAAAAACATCAATCTGCTGGTACTTGATACCGAGGTCTATTCCAACACCGGCGGGCAGGCTTCCAAGTCGACACCGATGGGGGCCGTGGCGCAGTTTGCCGCGGGCGGCAAGGCAACGCCGAAGAAGGATCTGGGTCTGATGGTTATGTCGTACGGGACCGCCTACGTCGCGGGAATTTCCCTGTCGAACCCTGCCCAGGCAATCAGGGCTTTTCTCGAAGCCGAGGCCTATGACGGCCCTTCACTCATCATTGCCTATGCCCACTGCATTGCCCATGGCATCGATATGGCGCAGGGCATCGATTCACAGAAAAAGGCGGTCGCCTGCGGTCACTGGCCGTTATTCCGCTACAATCCGGCTTTGGCGGCGGAAGGCAAAAATCCGCTGCAACTGGACAGCAAGGCGCCAAGCATCTCGTTCGAGGATTTTGCCGCAACGCAAAACCGTTTCAAGGTCCTGCGGCAGATTGACCCGCAGGCGGCTGAAAACCTGATTCTTCGGGCCAATGCCTGGACCGGGAAAAGGGCGGCCATGTATCGAAAACTTGCCGAATAACCAACGCGGCGCCCCGTCGTCCGGCGGGGCGCCGGACAGCAGCTATTTTCGATTATCGCGGCTGGCCGTTGATGATCAAGGGAGATTCAATGAAGGACACTATTCTTACGACTGATTTGCCGGAGCTCAAGCTTTCCGGACGTGGCAAGGTGCGCGATATCTACGATCTGGGAGAGTCTTTGCTCATTGTTGCCAGCGACCGGATATCCGCCTTCGATGTAATCATGAACGAAGGCATACCGGGCAAGGGGGAGGTGCTTACCCGGATATCCGCTTACTGGTTCCAGATACTGGAAAATATCGTTCCCCACCATCTCATTACCACCAACGTGGCGGAATTTCCCGCGCCATGCGAAAAATACCGGGACATTCTCGAAGGCCGCTCGATGCTGGTCAAAAAGGCCCGGCCCCTTCCCGTCGAATGTATTGTCAGGGGCTATCTGGCCGGCTCCGGTTGGAAGGAATACCGGGAGACGGGCAGCGTCTGCGGCATTTCTCTCCCTCCCGGACTGGCGGAGTCCGACCGCTTGAAGGAGCCCATCTTTACCCCGTCGACCAAGGCGGAGCTTGGTCACCACGACGAAAACATCTCATTCGATAAAATGGTTGAACTTTGCGGGAGGGAACTGGCGGAGAACGTACGCCAGGTCAGCCTGGATTTATACACCACGGCCCGGGAAATTGCCGACAGCCGCGGCATCATCATTGCCGACACAAAGTTCGAGTTCGGCCTGGTCGATGGGAACCTGATCCTTATTGACGAATGTCTCACCCCGGATTCGAGCCGCTTCTGGCCGAAAGTCGGCTATTGCCCTGGATCTTCCCAGCCCAGCTTCGACAAGCAATTTCTGCGTGATTACCTGGAAACGCTTGACTGGGACAAAAAAGCTCCGTCCCCGCCACTTCCGGAGCAGGTGATCAAGGAAACGGCCGGTAAATATCTGGAAGCCCTGGAGCGACTGGTGTGAAATCAATCGGGAAGCGGTGCAAGATAGTCTATGAAATCAGAGAAGCCGCGAAACTTCTCTCGGCCGGAAAGGTGGTTGCTTTCCCGACGGAAACCGTCTACGGGCTCGGCGCCGACGCTTCGAACCCGGAGGCGGTTCGGCGGATTTTCGAGATCAAGGGGCGGCCTGCCGATCATCCCGTGATTGTCCACCTCTCACATCCGGATCAGCTGTGTGAGTGGGCAGCGGATATTCCGGACGAAGCATATCAACTGGCAGAGCGTTTTTGGCCCGGTCCTCTGACCATAATTCTCAATCGCAACAAAAGGGTTCCGGACGAGGTTACCGGTGGTCAGGATACAGTCGGCTTACGTATTCCTGCTCATCCCGTAGCTCTTGCGCTTCTGCGAAAGTTCGGCGGAGGGATTGCCGCACCGTCCGCCAACCGCTTCGGACGGATCAGCCCGACCACCGCCCAACATGTGCTGGAAGATTTGGGAGAAGAGTTGGAGATGATCGTCGATGCCGGTCCTTGCCTGATCGGACTCGAATCGGCGATTATCAATCTTTCCGGCCCGGAACCGATGTTGCTCAGACCCGGATCCTTAACAGTCAAAGAGTTGGAAGCTGTTCTTGATGGGAAGAGGATTGCCGTGCCTGAAAAAAAGGTTGTTTTACGGGCACCCGGTATGCTGGCATCTCACTATGCTCCCCGGACGCCATTTGCGGTCATTGAAGCCGTGGCGTTACCGGAGACTCTGACAAAACTGCTGACGCGTGGAGAAACCGTTGCCGTAATGACGGTGACGGCACCGGAGAATAGTTGGCCGAAGGGGGTAACACTTCGATCAATGCCACCATCACCATCTGACTATGCATGTGAGATGTATTCCGTCATGAGAAAACTCGATAACGGGGGGTTTGACCACATTGTGGCTGTTGCTCCTCCGGACAGCATCGAGTGGTTGGCCGTCATGGATCGATTGACCCGTGCCGCGGGCTGACGGACTTTTTTACAACAATTTTTGGCAGTATCAAGAAGAGAGGAGATTACTGATGAATCCACAGGTTCTTATCATTATGGGGAGCGATTCCGATTATCCGGTTCTCCAAGAGACGGCAAAGATTTTGACCAAATTCGACATACCGTATGAAATGCGCATTTCCTCGGCGCATCGTTCTCCGTCCAAAACGGAAGCTCTCGTGGCCGGTGCGGCTGATCGGGGCATAAAAATAATAATTGCCGCGGCAGGAGTCTCAGCTCATCTGCCGGGTGTTGTTGCCGCCGGAACCATCCTTCCGGTGATCGGCGTGCCCATGGGCGGAGGTGCGCTGAACGGAGTTGATGCGTTGTACTCAATCGTCCAGATGCCGGGAGGGATTCCGGTTGCGACAATGGCTATCGGTAAAAGCGGGGCCAGAAATGCAGGTATCCTGGCTGCTCAGATGCTGGCCTTGTCTGATGTGGCGCTTGCCGGCAAACTAGTGCGGTTCAGGCAGGAGATGGAGCGTGATGTTGAGGAAAAGGACGCACAGTTACAACTCCATTGTTACGATGTATAATGGGTGAATCCGAGGGCGGAATACAGGCTGCCCGGTGTAACTGAAAGTTTTACGGGAGCGGTGCTTTTTGCCTGCATGGGAACGATATTTTCAGGGATCATTTTTTGAAAATCGTTGGAATCGCTGCCGAGATCAGGGGCAAACGAAAGCGGCCTGCTGTTGCAGGCCGCTTTCGTTTGATCCCTTCAGAACGATTCTCACCACCGCTGAGGAAAATGTCCGGTCACTGCCGGACTTGTGTTATTCATTAACTCTGGTAACCTTGCCTGCATGCCGGTCATGATCCAGCAAAAAAAGGTGTTGCTTGTTTTTACACTACTGGCGGTATTTCTGGTATCCAACACCGCCCTTGCGTTTCACCACCACTCTTCCGACCATCCTGACCCCGAACACTGTCATATCTGTTACCTCTCACACCACTGCGCAACTGCGGTCCCTAACGGACCGTGCCAAACCGTTCACTATTCTGGTCATGCTATTCACGAACCCGCTGTTTCCGTAGTCAGATTGCCAGCCCTTTCCATTTTTCTTGAACTCGCCAATAACCGGGCGCCTCCCGTCTGGACCACTGTCTGAAATCTGATTTACTTTACCCATTAGACAATCGGATTGCCATGGTGTTGTTCCCTTCTCCTGTTCTGATCTCAGGAGAGCATGGTTTGACTGTTTCCGTGAGGTGGCATTCGCAGCCGCATTGTCTAGATCGCTCGCGTCCGGCTGCCTGTTCGCGAATACCGAGCGGGAGTCGTGTATCTTGGAGGTGTCATGAAAACAATTTTACTGTGTCCGGCAACTTTGCTGGCCTTCATACTATTCACCATTCCGGCCTTCGGCCAGGACTTCGAGCTGCGTCTCAAAAACCTCGAAGAGGCACTTAAGCTTCAGGCAGACATTATCAAGGAACAGCAGAAGACTATTACCACTCTGAAAGAGGAACTCCAACACCAGAAGTCTGAAGCGGTTGCCGCGGTCGAGGAGCCGCTGTCGGCATCACAGGAACCGTCGCTGGCTTCCAGGGTAAGCGGTTTCTTTGGCGGTAGTGTCCTTACCAATCCAAATATTTCCCTGATCCTCGATTCCTTCGGTTACGTCTCGAATCGGAATAATAGCGAGCTGGAAAACCGGGGTATCCCCGGTTATACCACCAAGGGCCTGGAACAGCGCAACGGCGCAAATCTCAGAGCCGCGGAGCTCTTCCTGTTCGCCCCGGTCGATCCATATTTCAACCTGTATGCCAGCCTGCCCATCACCGAGGACGGGATAGAGCTGGAGGAGGCATACGCCGTGACCACGGCGCTACCGGCGGGATTCCAGCTCAAGGGTGGCAAGTTCAAGAGCAACTTCAGCCGGCTGGACGCCCAGCACCCCCACGCCTGGGACTTCGCTGACATTGCCCTCCCGTACCGGGCCTTTTTCGGCGACGAAGGACTGGGGGGTGAGAAGGGGGTGCAGCTGACGTATCTCCCGCCGCTGCCGTTCTATGCTCTGTTCGGCGTTGAGGCACTGCAGGGAGAAAACGATCTCCTGTTCGGGGGGGATGCCAGGACCGGCATACATGCCTTCACTTTTTATGAAAAGAACTCCTTCGAGACCGGCGAGGATTCCACTCTCCTTTTCGGCCCGTATGTCCTGTTCGGCAAAACAAAAAACATCAATATCGTTCCGGAAGCGGAGTTCAACGGCCACAGCACCCTCTTGGGGATGGAGACCGTGTGGAAGTGGAAGCCTTCCGTCACGCGGAGCCTCACCCTGCAGGGCGAATACCTGTATCTCATCCAGAACGGCGACCTGACCGATTATGCCGCAGCAACCGTCGAATCGCTTCAACGCAGACAGGACGGTTTTTACCTCCAGGGTATCTATCAGTGGAACCGCTGGCGGTTCGGCGCCCGCTACGACATGCTCTCACTCTTTTCCGACAGCTTCAAAACTGCCGGATTCCAGCAGGACCTGGGAGCCACCCCGTGGCGGGCAACGGCCAGCCTGGAATTCAATCCATCGGAGTTCTCCCGCATCCGGCTCCAGTATACCCATGACCGCTCGGCCCGCGACGGCCGGGACAATAATGAATGGTGGCTGCAGTTCATCTTCGGCATCGGCGCCCATGCGGCCCACTCATTTTAGGAGGATTACATGAGAAGAATCCTGTTCATCATCGTGATACTTTTGGCCGTTGCCGCTCCTGCCGCTGCCGCCGTTAACATCGTGACGACACTTCCCTGGATCGGCAGCCTGGCACGAGAGATCGGCGGGAGTGGGGTGTCGGTCACGGTGCTGGTAAAACCCCACCAGGACCCCCACTACGTGGAGGCGAAACCGAGCATGATCCTGGCTGCCCGCAGGGCAGACATCCTTATGTACAACGGTCTCGATCTGGAGATCGGCTACCTTCCCCTGATCCTGGAATCCTCCCGGAATCCGAAAATCATGCCAGGCCGGACGGGCAACTTCGACTGCTCCCGGTTTGTGGCGGCGATTGAACGTCCCGCAGCGGTAGACCGGAGCTTGGGGGACGTCCACCCCCTCGGTAACCCCCACTATTACTTCTCCCCGACCAACGTCCTGCGCGTCGCCGAGGGGATGGCAGGGCGTCTCGCGGAGCTTGACGGCGCCAACGCGGGTATCTACCGGGAAAACTTCCGGAAATTCGCGGAGCGCATGAATGCACAACGGAAGCTCTGGGCTGCCATACCACTGAAGGGGAAGAAGTATGTCTCGTACCACAAGTTGTTTGAGTACCTTGCCGGGGAATTCGGCTTCCGGATAGTCGGCTACATCGAGCCGAAACCGGGCATCCCACCCTCCGCGGCCCATCTGGAAAGGCTCCTGGCAGCCATGAAGAGGGAGAGGCCGGACGGCATTCTAACCACGCTGCACTACGGCAGGAAGGAATCGGAGGCGGTCGGCTCACGGAGCGGAGTAAAGGTGATCATCCTTCCCAGCGACGTGGGCTCCATGCCGGATACGGACGACTGGTTCCACTTCATGGACAAGACACTCTCAGCCCTGGATTGACGGAGTTCCCATGGAAACTCTCTCTTTTCTCCTGTATCCGTTCCTGGCCTGCCTGCTTCTGATCCTGATCCACGCGTACTTCGGTATCCACATCCTGGAGCGGGGGATCATCTTCGTCGACCTGGCACTGGCCCAGTTCATCGGCATCGGCATCGCCATATCGTTCCTGCTTGGGGAAGACGGGAGCTACACGCTCCCCCTGGTTTTTGCCGTCATCGGCGCAGCCGTTCTCTCCCTGTCCCGCAAGGTCGTCGGACTCGTAAATGTCGAGGCCTTCATAGGGGTCATCTATATCTTTTCCGTCTCGGCGGCCATCCTGATACTGGACCGTTCTCCTCACGGGATGGAGGAATTCAAGGCGATCCTGAACGGCAACATCCTCTGGGTGACTCCCCATGAACTCCTCATCACGCTTGTCATATACTCAGCGGTAGGATTGCTCCATCTACTTCTCTG
>Ga0351898_1032_pt1 | contig 33909 bp, 38 predicted proteins | sample BONcelHT113001C5_FD_206873 | JGI IMG/M metagenome (GOLD analysis project Ga0351898, IMG submission 206873) | Enriched cells from coal bed in the Powder River Basin, Montana, United States - BONCAT cells T11 rep1 HSBNCT.T11.300.1.C5 ...
CGGGTTCGCGAGAGACCCGCTAACAGGAATCCATAGACCGAGATCGATTCGCATTAACCGGTTCGCAGTCAGCTAGCAAGTTAGCTGACGAAGGAACAGAGTCTCCAGTGGAAATCATACGGTCTCTCTCGACCCTTGAGTTTTCTTGTCCTGATTGTTCCTTATCTCGGCAAATCTAGCGAAAAGTACCCGAAGAGCATACCGTGCGTTCTGGCGTTTAGTTCGTATATGCTCCTCTTTTTGAGCCAAAAGACTACGTATAGCCGGTATATGGAAGCGGAAGCTTCAAGATACGGGTATGGTCTCTAGTTGGCTGGCAACATTCCAGATCAAAGTCCTGGTATGAAGAGGAATATTGGGGTCATTACTTATCTCGTCAAGTATGGAGATGGCAGATGCGGCCTTGATTGCTTCGCTTGTGCTCTCGTTCATGAGGATAGATTTGACGTTCTCTGCAGAGCGCCTGATGTTCCTCGGTACGGCATCATCGCTCATAATACGTTCTAGACCTTCAACGCATTGCTTAAGGACATTTTCAGCTGTCGTATAATCACCACCCATGTTTCTGGGAAAAAGGTTAATGACGGAATTCGTCTTAATCAGTTGAGAAGTGATGATATAGTCGTTGTATTTAAACGTATGTGGCACATAGTGATGAGACATGGATGAGGATGAAGTTCTTAGCAAGATAACCAGGCTTCTGGAGCAGGGCTGCACTATGTTAGCCACACATCATGACTGTGGCGCACCGCTTTTTCGGTGCCAGGGCGAGGTCGTCTGCCCGGTCTGCTCTTTTGCCGATGAACCTAATTCGCCGGTAAGAGCGCAGCTTTCTGGCTTACCCGGAGCAAAACTGGACGAAAAATCAAATTTTGATCGCGCACATTTGCAGGAGAGAGGGGAAATTGATGATCAGCCTACAGGTAGTAGGGTAAGACCTGCTCTCAATTTTAAGCAGAATGATGAAGAATTGAAGGCCGCAATAGGCAATCTGCGTGCTTCTCTCCTGCACAGGTTGCGAGAGCTCACAGCAGCCCTGGAAGATGAGCATGATCTGGATAAGTTGAAAAAGCAACTGGACTGCCTGGAAGGATTGCTGCGGGTGTTCCGATCTTTGCAAGGGTGATCTCCCATCTCTTCGTTTTATATCGGCCCAAATGACGGGATTTCCGGATCTCCACTGGAAATAAAGGGGTTGATCAATTGGAACTAAATTTTTTTAGTAAGTGTGGTATACCTTTAATTTTATTTCCTCTTATCCTGGCATTGTTCTGCATGACGGGCTGCCTGGAGAAAGTTCCCGAGCTCTCTGTGACGCCTTCTGCGATGCCACAGGCTCAACCGGCAATGCAGATGGATTTTGATTCTGAATTACGAAGCGACCTTCTTAGTGTGCGGGGCAATATTATGCTCCCCGGCAATAGCTCGCTTGCTTATCTCATGCTCAATGCCACCCTTTGGCAGGGAATGAAAGAGCAATTTAACACCAAATACCTGCTGATGCAGATAGAGCCGAACCGGGATTACAGCTTTGAGATCACCAAGAATGTAAAAATTCCTGCCGGAGAATATAATTGCACTTTAGAGGCAAAGGGTCCCCACGGCGTTTTGGCTGAAGAGAGCAGGAAAGTCAGCCTTGCGAATCCCTGGCAAGAGTTGGTATTCGAGCAAGTACCATGGCCGGCGGAGCTGGATGAAAAAGTCTCCAGGCAAAAGGATGAGGAAGAGCGGGCCAAAGAGGAGAGCAATATGCAAAGAGAGATCTCAAATGATGCGACTAAAAAGGAGGTCCCTGTCGTGAAGGCCAGCAAGGAGAGTGGATCCACCAGTGCTGGAGGCTCTTTGCAGGCATCTTCAAGTATGCCTGAAGGTGAGAAAGCCGCGTTCATGGGCAGCATCACCTCGAAAAAGTATCATCGTTTGGACTGTCGCTATGCTCTCAAGATAAAGCCGGAGAACTGCATCTACTTCCAGAGCGTAGAGGATGCAAAGAGGCAGGGCTATCTTCCCTGCAAGAGCTGCAGTCCTTAGAATTCGCCTATGAAAACGCAGGACAGGCCGGGTGCCTGAGGCGGGCAGGCTGTATCGGCCAGCTCGATCCTCTCCTCCGGATAGCCGAGGTCGGTGAGAGAGGCCACCTTTCTATGCAATCCCTGGGATTCCAGATACCGGCAGAGGCTTTGCATGTCGGTGCCGTCATCCGTGAGCAGAAAGACGCATTTTCCCCGGCGCAGTTCAAAGGCTATGGTATCAGGATCCAGGCTGCGGCCGTGAACCGTGATAGGAACTACTTTAAGCTGACTGATTCTTAAGCGGGCACAGGCCACCTGCAGGCTGGAGATCCCGGGGATTACCCTGCCTTTGAGATAGCCCAGGCCGGAGAGCATGGGATCGCCCGTGCTTAAAACCACAGCGTCTTTTGCGAGATCGTGTAGCTTCTTGTAGTCTTCGATGACTCTGACTTTGCAGTCCGGATTTATGTGCTCTCTGACCAAATCGATGGCTCTCTCTGATCCATAGATGAGCCTGGCCTGGGCTACGGCCTGTGCCGCCTGTGCTGTCAGCATCTGCGGGCCGGCGCCCACTCCTACTATGATCATGATATTGCCTGCATCATACTTGCCTACATCATACCTGATTTTCTGTTATCTCAATTTATGGGATTCTTCTTGTGGCTTCGTAATCCGTCGTAACCTAATTTACTATTTACTTTAATCTATCTAATTCACTTAATTGTAATTCTACTTTATGGCACATCGGCGAGGGTGCTTCCATCTTTGTGCAGCAGAACTATGCGAGTTTCAGGCAGCTTCTCTTTGGCCATCTGCAAAGCTTTGGTGATGTTCCTGTGCTGCGGCTCTATCTCTACCATCTCGGCCACAGTGCCATAGCCTGTTTCATCCAGGATCTGGGGCCAGGCCCATTTGAGAATGAGGGCAGGCAGTCCGCAGAGGATGCTCTCCTGGTCTTCCTCAAATGCCAGAAGATCGAGCTGACTTCCCATAAGCACTGCTTTATGATCGGGAAAGAGAACGCGGCAAAACTTTAGGCCCGTTCTGCCTGTGGTGACGAGCACCTTCTTGGCCTCTTTCAGCTCCAGGGCTCGATCGCCTATGAAGTGATCATTCCAGGGTTCCACAAAGCCCGTCGAGCCCAGGATGGAGATGCCGCCCAATATGCCCAGGCGGGGGTTGAGGGTCTCTTTAGCCAGCTCAACGCCTCGGGGAATTGACAGTTCTACCTCAGCTCCTGCCAGGCCCGTCTCCTGCAGCGCCTGCGAGATGGCCAACATGATCTGCCCTCTTGCTGACGGACTAATGGCAGGCCTTCCCACCTCATCGCATAGCCCCCTGGCTAAAATCCTGCCTACTCCTTTTCCTGCAACAAGAGTCGTCTCCTCTGACGCACTAGCCTGGGCCGCAATCTCCAGGCCGGCTGTAACATCGAATTTATGGTCGCCACCATCTTTGACGGCTATGCAAAAGCCCTTTTTTGCCACGACGGGTAAGGAGACGGGGATGCCGGCCGGAGTTTCTATCTCAAGGTTATGGACCGATCCTTTCAGGGAGAGGATGGCTCCCTTGCAGGCCGCGGCTGCTGTTGTCCCTGTGGTCAGGCCACGTCTGCAGAGGAGGCCGCTGGAGAGAATGACCCATCTGCCGCTCTGGATCTTTTGCAGCGCCTGTGGATCGGGGCAGAGCTTTATCCAGGAAGGGGGGACGACAAAGCCTGTGACGGGATCCTTTACGGAATCAACTATGGTGTCAGTGTAAGGCTCGGGCATAGGCATTTATGATCTCGTTTATGGCGGCGACGGCGATGGGAGTTCCTCCGCGCGTGCCTGCCGTAGATATGGACGGTACATCGATCTCTCTCAGTCGCTCTTTGCTCTCCGCCGCATTGACAAAGCCCACGGCAGCGCCTATGACCAGTCGCGGCAAAACCTTTCCCGACTCAATTAGGTCGCATAAAGTGAGCAGAGCGGAAGGCGCATTTCCTATCACTATTATGGATCCTGAGAGCCTCCCCTGCAAGGCCATGACCCCGGCCGAGGTGCGGGTAATACCCTTCGCCTCCGCCAGAGCATCCCCCTGGCCGATGAAGGTCTCGATGGGGCTATTATGTCCTTTCTTCAAGATTCCCGCTTGCACCATCTTTATGTCCGCGAAGATGGGCGCACCCCTCTCCAGGGCCTGCAGGCCTGCCTCGCCGGGCCGGCCATGAAATCTTAAGATCTCGGCCACGCTTGGATCTCCAGTGGCAATGACACATCTCTGCTTGATCTTATCCTCGAAAGTGTCATCTCCAATCATCTCCGAGATGAGCCGTCGGCTCTTTCTGCTTATTTCAAGGGCCTCGGGCGTTGTAGCCCCAATATCCGTGTAATCTTCTATCATGGGAAATCAGCTCAAATAGCTCTAGTAGCAGTATTTGCTGTCATATCCTCGTTTGGTGATTATCCTTCCCTCTAATATGCGGGAATTGGCGGAGGCGACGAGCAGGGTGTTGCGAAAACCAGTCGGCTTTGCGGCCAGTAAATCCTCTGCCGTAAGGATCATGGTATTTTCTCCTTCTCGGGCCACATCCCGGGCCAAAACAACGGGTCTCAGGGGATCGACTTCTTCCAGCAGAGAGGCAATTTCCTGCCCTTTTACATTGTAGGCCACCACCGCGAAGCCTGCGCCTGCCAATGCAGAGAGGCGCGCGGGATCATGGGCCGAGGAGAGAAGGGCGAAGTCGCTAACCAGGGGCGCGCCCGCTCTTGCGGCCACAGAGGAAAAAGCGCTGACTCCTGGTGAGATGTGCACCGGAACGCCATGCGCCTGATCCAGGATTCTCCAGCCGGAGCTGAAGATGCTCGGGTCTCCGCCCGTTAGGATAGATGCCTTGCCGCCAGCCCCGGCAACTTGCTTTGCCTCCCTTAAGCGGGCGGCCATCCTCTCCGGGCAGGGGCCGCTGTGCGTCACCTTATGGGCAGAAGTGATATCACCAATTAATTGCAGGTATCTCTGTGCCCCGTAGATCTTTTGCGAGCTTTTTAAGATGCTATGCGCTTCCTGCGTTAAATTTTCGGGATCGCCCGGGCCGATGCCCACCAGGTTTAATGCTGCCGTTTGGCTTGTCAATCCCTGGAAGGTGCCCCGGCCAAGGATGATAACCAGAGCCGTCATGTTGATCCTCTCTCGCAGGCTCTCCTCATCGATCAGTTTTTGCGAGCTCGTGTAAAAGATCTCTTCTTCCTCGCGTCCGATGTTTTTTGCCACCAGGACATCTCTGGCCCCGCAAATGTCTAAAGCGCGCAGGAGCTGCCAGTCGCGCCTCTTGCTTTTTGGATTGTAGAGAGCCACGGGCATCTGTGTCTCTGCGGCCAGACGCAGGCGGCCCTCAATCTGCTGCCAGGGTGTGAGCAGATCACTGAGGCTGATCACGGCCACGCATTCGCGGAAGGCGAGGCCAGCGCGGCAGGAGGCGGCGGTAAATGAGGTGACTCCGGGCACAATCTCGACTGCAGAAGGTTGCCTGGCCAGCTCCAGGCCGAGACCCGCCATGCCGTAGACATTGGGGTCCCCGCTGCTCACCAGGGCTACAGACCCTTGCTCCAGGAGATCGACTGCAGCCTTTACTCGATCCACCTCCTTTCCCATGCTGCTGGAGAAGACCTGCTTTCCCGGCAAGAGATCGCTGATCAGCTCCAGATAGGGCCTGTAGCCGACCACGAAGTCTGCCGAGAGGATGGCGTTTGTGGCGGCGGCGGTGCGTAGCTGCGGCGAGCCGGGGCCGATGCCTACGATGGAGAGTTTGTGCTTGGACTGGCCTGCCTTGGCAGCTGTCCTTTCTGTTGGTCTACTCTCCGATGGCAACGGTTACCCTCCCGTAGGCTTTCTTGGGAAAAATGAGCTTTGTAGCCAGCGCCAGGACGGCCGGCTCGGCCACGCCGGAAAGACCCAGGTCATTGGCCCGGGAGGCTGTGCTGGGAGCCTGGGAATTGAGAGCTTCCTTGGAGAGACAAATCATCTCCCTTCCCAGAATGCCGGCTGCCTGCAGCATGCCCTCTTCTTCGCTCTTCAGCCAGGCCGTGGCCAGGATGGCGATCTCCTCGCGTCTTCTGCCCGTCTCTTTTAGTGCGTCATCAATGGCCTGCAGCACCTCCGAGGCGCAGACACCCTTCCTGGCTCCGATTCCCACAACCAGGCCCCTTTCTTTCAAGATGGCCACATCCTCATCCACTACCACAATCTTGGGGCCCTTCAGCCTTAAAACGGGAACGTCTTCTTTAAGAAAGGCCAGGTTGATGGCTTTGGAGGACTCTTTGTTGACGATCGCTGCACCGAGTCGGGTCGCAACCTCTTCCAGGCAAGGCCGGCCAGAGGCGTCGGTAGCAGTGGTGACGGCCGCATAAAGGCCCAGTTGAGACGCCAGGAAGCGGGCCAGTTCATTGGCTCCGTGATGGCCTCCCACAACCGGCACGGCGCAGGAGAGAGAGGAATTTACGGCTACCACAGGCCGGTCCGTCCACTTATCCTTGAGGTGAGGGCAAAGGCTTCGCACAACGATTCCTACCGCCATAATCGCTAACATCAGCTCATATTTCTCCAGCACCATCTCTATTTTGTCTTTCTCGTAGAGGATAATCGTAGGAGAATAGCTCTCTTGCAGAGCCTGGGCTATCTTCTCCGCCTTCTCCCTGTCTCTGGGAAAGACCAGGATTGCTACCGATCTCTGTATAGGTGAGACCTCCGAAATCCGGTTCTTGTCACCACGCCGCCAACCAGGATGAGGGCGCTCTTGCTTATGCCTGCCGCCTCTACCTTTTCGGCGATATCGGCCAGTGTTCCCTGCAAAACCTTCTCATCCGGCCAGGAGGCATGATAGACCACGGCCACGGGAGTGTCGCCTGGCCGGTCCAGGTTATCGACGATTTCCCGGATCTTATCGATGCCCAGGAAGATTGCCATAGTTGTATTGTGCCGGCTCAAAGCGGCCAGCTCGTCCTTCTCCAGGGTGGTACCGGCTGGCCTCGTCACAATCAAGGACTCTGAGACCCCTTTTAGTGTGAGTTGGGTTTTTAATGCGGCTGCCGAGGCGAAGAGGGAGGAGACGCCGGGCACGACCTCCACTTCCACTCCCGCCTCCTCTAGAGGCTTCATCTGCTCGAGTATAGCTCCATAAAGCGATGGGTCGCCGCTGTGCAGCCGCACCACCTTCTTGCCTTCCTGCATGGCAGCGACGATCCTGGCAGTGGTCGCCTCCAGAGAGACGCCGTTGCTGTCCATAGTCTCCGCTTTCAGTCCTTCCAGAAGGACGGGATTGACCAGAGAGCCGGCATAAACCACCAGGTCCGCTTCTGCGAGCAATCTCTTGCCCTTGACGGTGATGAGATCCGGGTCTCCCGGGCCTGCCCCCACAAAGTAAAGCTTCATCTCCGTCTCCGGGCTAAAAGGACGGAAAAATAGTCGCTTCTCTCCGGCATCTCATCTCTGATGATTCTCTCCTGGGGAGTGCAGAGCATCGTTCCCAGCATGAACTCGTCAAAGCCCCTGGCACGAAGCTCTTCTGCCAGCTTCCTGGGCCGGGTGGCCTTTATCCTGATGACCATTTCCACAGGCGAGCCGTCCGAGACCTCAAAGGATCTCTCCAGGGGGGCAGAAAAGCGCGAGGCCAGGGTGGGCACCACCCCCACGCCGGGAATGGTCTGAATCTCAATCTCCGGGTGATTGCGCCGGATCAGCCTTTCCAGGTGGCTGAAGGTGGAGAAGGTGTTAACATCCCCAATGCAGGCAAAGCCGGCGCAGCCTGCGGCTGCCGCCTGCGCCACGGTGTCGGCATTCTTGCTCCAGATCCTCTCCAGCTCCTCTTTATCCTCGATCATGGGAAACTGCAGGATCTCGGGCAGGCAGTAGGGCCGAACTAACTCTGAGGCCATCTCTCCCGGCACAAAGACCGTTGTGCAACTCTTCAGGGCTGCTGCTGCTTTCAGTGTCAAAAGCTGCGGGTCGCCCGGGCCAAGGCTGATGCCTATCAACATTTACCAATCACCATGAAGATGGGGTTTACCGGTTTCAAGGCTATGTCTCCCCCTAGATCGTAGCCCCTTGCGATATGAATCTGGATAAGCTCCTGAAATATCCCTGCCTCTTTCATCATCTGCGCCACGTGGGCGGCAATGCCCAGGCGCGCCAGGTCGGCCACAATAACGCAGCCGGGTGCAGCCTTCTCTAAAAGCAGAGGCAAGAATTCATCGATGCCGCGCGTGCCGCCGATAAAGCATCTGTCCACCTCGGGAAGGTCGGGCAATATGCCTGCAGCCTCGCCTGAGAAAAATTGTCCCTGGGAAACGGTCGCTCTGCATATCTGCACCGCCTCATCTCGCCGGTCGATGCCGTAGATCCGGTCAGTGTAGCGAGAGGCGGCCAGGGATACGGCACCCGAGCCGCAGCCGATGTCCAGGAAGACCTGGGCCCGCTGTATGTTCAGCTTTCCCATGGCGATGTAGATATTCTCTTCTTGAGTCGCCGTGCCCGGAAGCTTCATGGCTGCAAAGAAATGCATGCTGGCATAAAAGGTTAATCCAAGTAAACTTTGCTGGAGTTAAATTAAGTAAATCCTTATTTGAGCGCTACTATTATCTCTCTTCATTCACTCTTCTCGGCCTGCTCTCTTTTCCCTTTTACTCCTCCGAAGCTGGATCTCCCTCTTCAAGGCCGTCGCCTTCGCAAGCCAGATCGAAGTATCCGGAGATGCGCACGATGTCCAGCCGGGAGATCCGGTAAGCACCTCCCTTTCTCTCCAGTGGTGGATTGATCTCGATATCTCGCAGGGAGAGGCCCGTCTCTCCGGCGTTGTATCTCTGGAAGATCTGCCCCCAGGGAACCAGGTGCGCGCTCCTGGCTTTGCCGGCACCGTAGCGCAGCTCCACCGCCAGAATGCCCTGCCTTCCTGAGCGGGTGATGAAATCCGTCTCGCGCGTCATCTGGTGCGCTCCGGCGGCAAAGCTGAAGTGCTGCTTGAAGTAGAGTGATTTAGTCTTGCGCGCATCCAGGCTTTTGCACTCGATGGCCAGATAGTATTCGGGAATTTTTGAGTCCACCAGTATGTCCATAAACTGGCCGGAGAAGCGCGATTGTTTGAGCCGGTAGGCTATGGCAGCGATGCCATCCTTCTCGAAGAATGAGTTGAGGGAATTGACCAGCGCCCACTCGAAGTCGCCCATTGTTTGTTATTCTATCCCGATCTCTAAAAATATCTTTTCCTCTGATTACTTTCGCTCCTCACGCATTCCTCTCCTTTAATAGCATGTAAAAGAATTCTTTCCGATGCGCTCTGGTGAGGACAGCATGGTAGTGGGAAGGACTCTTTGGGATTTTGTCATTGAGGCATTTCAGACGCCGGGCCTCAGCGTCATCCTCATAGCTCTGCTTATCCTATTTGAAAAAACTTAAAGTACCTGGCAGAAGAAAGCAGCATTTATGGATATTGAGGAGATCGCCAGGCGATACAGCATGAGGGAGCTGAAGCCTGTTGCCAAGAAATACGGCATTGGCACACGCTGCGTCAAGAAAATGGATATAATCAAGGCATTCCCGCCGGAGGCGCTGGCGGAACTGACGGGCGAGCAGCAATAATTGGGTGCTTTTTCATGGCAAGATTAGGTCGATTCGTCCGGGCGAGAACCATCTCCGATGCCTGGCACAGAGGCCTTGGCCTCATCTGGCGGCAGGGCGCACAGATCACAGATGAGAGGGGCACCAGGATACGGGAGCTCTTATCTTTGCAGGTGGTAGTGGAGGACCCCTACCAGGAGATGATTCCCGCTGAGTACTCCTGGAACGAGGAGCGTCTGGAAGAGTATGCACAGCAGCTTTTATCCGGCAATAATCCAGGCTTTGAGTACACCTATGGCGAGCGCCTGCGTGCCTGGTCTCTGCCTGGCATGCCGGCTTTAGATCAGATCGAGCAGGTCATCCTGCGGCTCAAGGCCTCTGCCAATACGCGCCGGGCCACGGCTGTAACCTGGATCGTGCCCGTAGATGCGGCCAAAGACGAGGTTCCCTGCATGATTGTGGATGACTTCAAGCTGCGCGATGGCCGCCTGCATCTCTCCATCTTCTTTCGCAGCCACGACTTTGCCGGAGCCTATCCAGCCAATCTCTACGGCCTGGCCAGGCTGCTGCAGTATGTCTCCGGCGAGGTAGGCGCAGAGCCCGGATCGATCTCGACCACCAGTGCCTCAGCGCACATCTACGAGCATGACTGGGACTTTGTGGAGAGGATGCTTCTCGGGACGGGATCGGATGAGAGTTGAGAGTCCATAGCAATCCAATGGCACCGCAAAGAATATCTGCTTTTATCGATTTCTCCCTCCGTTTATGGTCGATAGTCTCTTAATGATCAAGGCCGAAGAGATCCTGGAAAAGATCGAGAAGGGCAAACCTGTAGAGTATGAGAACGTCATCATCTACGGGGATCTGGATCTGCACCGCCTGGATCTGCCCTTTAATAAAAATAAACTGAAAATCATAAGATCAATAATAAAAATCGAATACTCGGTCATCAAGGGCGATGTCTTCTTCGATCATGCTGTCTTCTCCGGGCTGGTGGACTTTGACGGCACCACCTTCACCAAGGCGGCCAACTTCTCCGGTTCTCACTTTCAGGAGGATGCCGGCTTTTCCGATGCACAGTTTCAGGTAGAGGCCAACTTCACCCGTGCCCACTTTGCCATCGATGCCAATTTCTCGCGGGCCAAGTTCAATGACGCCGACTTTGGCCGGTCGAGGTTCGAGAAGCATTTTTACCTGGCCAATGCCAAGGTGTACACATTGAAGCTGTCCGATGCAGTCTTCTCAGAAGGATCGAGCATCCACCTCAAGGACTTCAATTTTAACCGCATTGCTGTGCGCTGGAATTCCATCAAGGAGCACATTCCCTATAACGGCTCGGTGTACCTGACGCTCACCAAAAACTTCAGGAACCTGGAGCAGTTCGAGGATCAGGACGACTGCTATTACCAGTACCGAAAGCAAAAGCAGGCGCGTTCACATAAGACCTTCCCTAAGCTTTTCGATCGTCTGGCCTGGATCTCCTGTGGCTACGGGGTGCGTCCCTCTCATACCATTCTCCTGAGCGTAGCCATCATCCTTCTCTTTACCGGCATCTTCTGGGCGGTTGGCGCATTGCAGCCTGATGGCGGGCAGCAGCAAGTGAATGACAAGGCCAGTGTATCGCTCAACGATGCCTTCTACTTCAGCAGCATGCAGTTTTTAGGCAAGACCCCTCAGAATTTCAGCATCATCGAGGGCTATGAGGTTCTGACGGTGATAGAGACGCTGCTGGGGTGGCTGCTCATGGCTCTCTTCCTGGTGACATTGAGCCGGGTGATGCTGAGATAAGGATAGCAACGCCGCACAGACGTGGGCGGAGTGGCAAAAAAGGGAGTTCTTTATACCAATTTCGCATAACTTTTCAACTACTTAATAGCTGTCTACTATGTGCTCTCCTTCCAGCTTGCCGAAAGGTATATTTGCTTTACAATCTTTACAAGGTCTTCATGCTTGCAACAAAGCGCGTGGCTTTGACCGAGTCCGTTTGGGCTGAGCTATCTGATCTTAGGAGACCTGGAGAGACCTTTAGCCAACTCATGGCAGATATGATTGAACGTGAGAAGAAGGCTCGTTTGATTGAACACCTAAAGCAGATTGCCGATGAAGGTGATTTTGTGGAGCTGCCTCCTTGAGTTTCAAGGTGGTGATCGATAGAATTGCTCTGGCGTATCTATCGGAGCTTCCAGAGAAGAGCCAGCGTCTCATTAAGGAGAGGTGCCATGCCCTTTCAGAGGGCCCTTTCCCCGGTCAGAGAGGCGATAAGGAACTGTTGCATCTTGAGTTCAAGCTCTATCGAATGCATGTGGGACGATCATTCACCGTATTTTATCAGATCTGTGAGAAGAACAAGCTGGTCAAGATCCTAGAGATAACGACCATCGACAAAGCGCACAAACTCTACAGGCATTTTTAAGGATGATTTTTGGAGAGGAATGCCAGGGTTCCTGCAGAAGGCCGCCCCCTCCACCGCCGGGAGGCGCAAAGACCGCAAGGATAAGACGATGTGGCTTTGGGCAGAGGCCCTCAAGCTGCAGGCCAGGAAGGTCTTTCCGCACAACAAGTGCATGTTTGGATATGCCTTCGTCTCCTTTTTCTCCTTCCCCCTGCTATCAGCCGCAAACTACAAATATCTATAACGATCATATAGATAGTTTGCCGCGTCCTGCAAGGGTTGGCGGGCGTGTCGTGGGCTTAACGTAATTCCGATAATGCTCTGTTGGCAGGGACGGTTTGGATACTGGCTCCACTGAGGGGCAGTATGCAGTCGCTTCCAGGGTGTACCTCTGGCCCCTGTTTCAGGAGATGCATGCCTTCGTGGCAATGCATGCGGCTACGAGCCTGTGAGGCAAAATGATTCCGGCGGCTGAAAGTTGCATGCCATAAACGGCCTAGCAATCTGCTGGGATCTCTCACGCTAATACACGACCGGGACAGGGAGCGCGGCACAAACCATTGGCTGGAGGCGAGCACGAGGCCCCATAAGAACGGGTTCCTTTAAAACGGACGCTGTGTCAAATTCCAGTGCTCTGCCGCTTTCAGCTTAAAGTCGGGTTCGGGCAGGGTCAGGTCATCACTGCGTTGACTGGCTCCTTCATAAGGACGCTGTGGCTTTCGGCGCTGTCCTGCCTGAGACCTCGATTCGCTCTTTTTCTGTTCTCACCCTTGGCAAGGATTCCTTCACTTGACCATCCATGACGGAAAGTCTTAAATATCGGCAATTGCCGTATAGTATGTTGGCGAAAGTCGATGGCCTATTTTCCCCCTCCTACATCCAGATGACTTTTGCCTCCCTCCTTATTCATCATCCTGTCCCAATTATGGGCAAGCCTTATTGCCTCAGCCATCCATCTATTATAAAAAAGAACATTGGTGGCGAGATAAATGGACGATATAGATCTTAAGATTCTTGGGGCGATCAATAGCATTTCCCCCAAGTCGTTTGTCAGTCCCGTCAAAGTCAATGAGCTCCTGAAGCTTAACGAAACGGAACTTGGTAATCGTTTAAAGCTTTTGAAGAAATCGGGGCATGTAGACATTATGATCGGCGAATACCCGTCGAGTTTGACTCTTCCTAATGCTATCTCAAAAGTTTATGTCACCGATTTGGGACGACAGAGCTTGACGCAAAAATGATAGGACTTTTCACTGCCTGCGGTGTAAGCCAATTGGATCGCTTTTCGATCCCCTGCTCCCCCCATTCTTCGCTCTCGCTTTTCCATCCGCGATGCAGGCAGCGCACAAGTCTCATGCTCTTAGCCTACCTTATCTCTGTTTGTCCGCCTTTGCCGTGTCTTTTCTCGCTTGCATCTCTTCAGCACCAGAGTTCCAGGAACTCTCAATCTCCACACTCTTTCTGGAAAACCATTATCATTATAAACTAAGCATGCGACCGCAAAAGAGGAAATGTGCCGGATGGCAGGGAGGCTTTTGCGAATGATCAAGCATATCGTTATGTTCAAGCTCAAGGAATCGGCAGAGGGCGGCGACAAGGCGGCAAATATCAAGGCGCTGAAGGCTAAGCTGGAAGCTCTCACCGCCAAAATCGAGGAGATCAAGTTCTTCGAAGTGGGCATCAACTTCATCGAGGCGAGCGTGGCCTATGATCTGGTACTGGTTTCGGAATTCGAGAGCAAAGAAGCCCTTTACAGCTACCAGAAGCACCCCGAGCACGTCTTGGTGGCAAACTTTGTCGGCAAAGTATGCGAGAGCCGGATAGTAGTGGATTATGTCCTCTGACCTGTCCTCGCTGAAGGTCGGAGTATGCGGCATAGCCTGCGAGGCGTGCCCCCGCATGGCCTCGGGCAAGTGTCCCAATGGTGAGGCGGGCTGCCGGCCCCGGGAGAACAGGATGTGTCAGATTGCCACCTGCGCTTTTCGAAAAGGTGTGGCTCTCTGCTTCCAGTGCCCGGAGTTTCCTTGCGAGACGACGAAGCTGGGGCCGATAAGTTACGGCTATTGCTGCTTCATCTCGGGCAAGGAAATGCCCTCAGGATAGTTCATCCTTCAGACCCTTCTGGAAGTGGCCGTGGGTTATGCCTCCCAGGGCCAGGGGCCGGATGGACTCCTTGAGGCTTTCCAGATCTTGGTGAAGAGTCCCTTCTCCCCTCTTCGTCAGATCTATCGCCTTTCTGTAAATCTCCGCCATTTCGCGGGCGTACTCTCGCGTCCGGCCCCGCGCGTCCACCGCTACTCCATCCAGGCCGATGGCGAAGATCTCGGGCATCTGGTCCAGCAGACAGGTCTCGGCGGAGTTAAAGATGTGCGTCCTCCGATCATCATCCAGGCGCAGGGGAAAGATGCGTCTCATGTCCTGCAGGCCCCAGAATTCTTTTGGATCATATTCTCCTTTGGCCGGAAGGGGCATGCAGTCCTCGGCCACCATAACTTCCAGGTTGCCCTGCACCATCAGCTCCAGGCGGGGGGCGTCCGAAAGAAGGCGCACAGCAGCGATGGTACTGGCCAGTTGCCGGGCGGACAGCTCCGGCGAGAGGGTGAGAAGCTCTAGGGGTGGAGCGAGCGCCTGCACTGTCAGGTGATTGCAGACGTTCAGGCCCGAACCACCATAAAGATGGACATTGGGGGCGGCCTCTATAACGGCCTGCACTGCTCCTACGTTCTCTACCATGATCCCGTCGACATTTGCCCTGGCCAGCAGGGGATTGGCGAACTTGAAGAAATCGGCGTGCGTGATTTTGGGCCACTTCCAGATCAGCTCTGCATCCCCGCAGATGGCCTTTGCCTCTTCTATCAGCTTATTGGTCTTTGCGGCCCGGTCTTTCTCCCCCCATCTCAAGACGGGCTCAAAGTAAACCCGCCGACATCCCCCCTCTACGGCGCCCCTCACCGTCTCCAGGCAGTCGGCATAGACGGCCAGCGAGGGTATGCGTCTCACAGAAGAGGTCGGGGCGGCGGCCGAGGCAGAGGCTGACAGGTTCATCTCTTTCAATATCTCTCGAGCCCTCTCTACCTTCTCCTTAGTGGGGCGTCTCTTTTCTAAAAGTGCCTCTTGCACCTTTTCTAAAAGATCGCGCCGCAGCTGGTTTAGGGCACCCAGGGGTGCGAAAAGATCCTCCGCGTAGTCCATGGTTATCTTGCGCACGACAAAGGGCGTTCCACCCACGCGGCGCATTTGCGATTCAATCTGCTGCCGGGAAGTGGGCTGGTTTTTGGCCTTTTCCATTTTAAAGGTGGCTTTGACTTGAACGGCGCGGCCGTCTTCCATCCGGGCCTCCAGCAGAGGCGTGCCCTCCTGCCAGGTGATGTTCAGGTCCAGAGCGATCTGTGTCTTGTCGGAGGCGATGATCTCCTGCGCTTTTTTGGCCAGAGCGGTGCTGCCTGTCAGATAGACTTTGGTGCCTGGGCGCACCCGATCCGGCGTCATCAGCCGCAGCAGGCCATCTTTTTGCATCACTTTTTGCACCACCAGCCCCATCTCCTGGCCCGGAGCCTGAAAGACCAGACCGTCGCCTTTCCCAGGGCAGAGGGGCCCGGAGAGCCTTACTGCCGCCTCGCCTCTCTGCACATCGAAGGAGGCCACGCTGCCGATGAGAACGCCCCGGTTGTCCGACATCTCCCGGCCCATGACATCCCTGGCCCCCAGCAGGTGGCCCTCTGTGAAGTCGCGGTTGAAGGATAAGGCCAGGTCTCTTTCATCCTCGGGAGTTGGCGACCACTTGCCTCTGGCAATAGAATCCAGGGCTCTTCTGTAAATGCTGGTTACTATGGCCACGTACTCCGGGGACTTCATCCTCCCTTCAATCTTCAGCGACTCTACCGGCGAGCGGACGATCCTGTCCAGATGTCTATAAACGCAAAGATCGCGGGTGGATATGAGAAATCTCTCTCTTTGTGGCTGGGCTGCCAGGCTGGCCGGCCGGCCGTATCTATCTTTTTCGCCCCTCAGCAGCACGTAGGACTTTCTGCAGGGCTGCGCGCACATGCCTCGATTGCCGCTGCGCCCGCCGATGGCTGAGGAGAGAAGGCACTGCCCGGAGTAAGAGTAGCAGAGAGCGCCATGCACGAAAACCTCCAGGCCGATTCCCGGTGATGTGGTCTCCTTCTTCATCTCTTTAATCTCATCCAGCCCCACCTCCCTGGCCAGGACGGCTCTCTTAAATCCGGCGCGCTCTGCCCAGAGGGCGCCCTCTTTGTTATGGATGGTCATCTGGGTTGAGGCGTGCTTCTCGAGCTCCGGCACTACTTGGCGGGCCAGTTGGGCAGCGCCCAGATCCTGCAGCAGTACGGCATCCGTGCCCATTTCGTAGAGCCGGAGAAGATACTCGGCCACATCGATAAGCTCGTTTTCTCTGATGAGGGTGTTAACTGTCACATAGACCTTTACGCCCCGCAGGTGAGCGTAGTCTATGGCCTGGGCTAGAGCTGTCTCATCAAAGTTGGTGGCGAATTTTCTAGCCCCAAATCTCTTGCCGCTCAGGTAAACGGCATCGGCTCCTGCGGCGATTGCGGCCTCTAGAGCCTCGGGCGAGCCGGCGGGGGCGAGCAGTTCAGGCAGTCTTCTCAAGGTCGATCGCTCACAAAATGGGTATTACAGCTCTTTTTCCGTCTCTTTTGCAGCTTGTAGGCAAAATGGCGTAATAATCAAGATAATTAGCTCTTGACATCGATATCCTCAATAGCCTTCACCACACTTTGCCACTGCGGGCAATAGTATACTTGATCTGAATAGTTTTTGATATCCGTATCATTTAAGCTCCAAGGATGCAAGAACAGAATTCCCCGTCGATCTGGATCGCTTCTGACAAATTCCACGATGTTCATGTCAAGATCGTCTATCAAAACGTCAGAGGGAATGTTATGCTTGGTGCCGGTCTTGGCATGATGATATTGCTTCAGGCAGGGGAAGTACCTTCTCAGCCATCTTCTGGTGGCCTCCTCGGCATTGGGCCGCCTGGCCGTTACCACGAGAAGATCATGCATAGCAAGCTGCTTTACGGCATTTTGTGCGCCATCGATCAGCGGCACCCTCATAACATATTCCGGATCGGCCAGCAACCTGCCAATCTCCGTCCATATCTCTATTCCAGCAAAGCTCCAGTGGGCACGATTGATATCGCTCTTGGAATACTTCTGTCCATAATCTTTTTCAATTTCCAACAGAGCCGCACTGACTTGATCTGCTAAAACCCCGTCAATGTCTAAAGCGATCTTCAAACCATGTCTCCCATACAAATTAGTCCACGAATCTTTTTGCTCCCTGCAGTTTAACTGGAGCTTTGCATGATAAATCTTTTCAGATACAAGAAATACTAATACTAAAACGAAAACCTTGCAGTAAGGTTTAGATAACCAACTGTTATAGGCTGCATACATAGGTTATTTATTATATAAGATGCTCTTTAGTTGCGGTGAATGTGATGAAGTGTATTAAAGCAATTCTCGTTTTGATTACTATTATTCTGCTCTGCTCGACAGGGCAGGCATTGCGGACTTTTTCCGGAGATACAATCTCCATAGACACGGCTGTAGCCGACGATATCATAGCGGCGGGCAACATGGTGAGCATCAATGCCCCGGTGGACTCTGCCATTGTCGCCGGCGGCACTGTGAATATCAATGCCCCGGTGAAGGGCGACGTCATCGCAGCCGGGGGCCAGGTCTATGTCAACGCTGACGTGGGGGGAAAGGTTGTAGCTGCGGGCGGAAATGTCAACCTGGGTGGCAACATCGGCACCAATCTGGTGGCTCTAGGCGGCCAGGTGAACATCTTTCCTGGCAAGACGATTGAAAGAGATGCTCTCATCGGCGGCGGCCAGGTGGTTAACGCGGGCCGGGTCAACGGCACCATCACGGTCAGCGCCAATCAATTCAATAACACCGGCTCGGCGGGAAAGGTAAACTTCTACAAGGTAGAAGATCAGGCCAATAAGAGAGAGGATTATGAGATGGGCTTTAACATCTTCAGCCTGCTGGCGATCCTGGGCTACTTCATCTTGGGATTGATTCTGGTCAAGTATCTGCCCGGCATCTTCCTGGCTGTGGACGGCGAGGTGAGAAGCTCGACCCTGCTCAAGACCTTGCTGGGATTCGTCATGATCATCGCCTCATTCATAGCAGTTCTGCTGGTGGCGTTGACTGTGGTGGGCTTGCCCATTGCCTTGATCTCAACTCTGCTCATCTTTGCGGCCCTCATGCTCAGCGGGACCTTCGTCTCCTTCAGCCTGGGCAAATGGATTGGTGAACAGGCTAAGATCAAGCAGGGAGATCTGGTCTACTTCGTGATCGGATTTGTTATCCTCAATGTGCTCTTCCTGCTGCCTTTGGTGGGAGGTCTTCTCTCATTGATCTCCATGAGCCTGGGCTTTGCTGCCATACTCTATGCAGCGCGCCACATGGCCACAGTCTGCCAGGCAAAGGCGGCCTGAAATCCTTTTTTTCTCAAATAGCCAGCAAAGCGCTATCGCTTTCAGCTTGCTAGCAATGGTATCTTTGCAGAAACGCTCAAGGCTAAATACCTTGATATCAAGATAATGGCTACAATTGAGAAAAGAAATTGATACTTTTATTGATAGCGTGGTGAAGGCTTGAAACTGGTAGTATTCTACAATGGCGAATTTGGCGAGAGAGTGGTGGGCAACCTCGTTAACTACTCGGGCTTTTGCATCTCCTGTGCCGATGCCTGCACCCAGTGCAGGAATGTCCGGCCGGGCTATGCAGATAACATCGTCTCCCTGGTGGAGATGCCAGATCCGGCAACTTTAGGCGACTTCATTGATGATGTGGAGCCACTGCTGCCCCAAAATATCCCTGCCGCGGACATCGCCCTGGTCATCAATGTTCATCCCGACATTCTCTTCGGCCTGCTTCCCAAGCTCAAGGAGGCGGGCGTAAAAGGCATTGTGGGCGGCTCGGAGTCGCCTGGCCAGCTTCCTTTGGGCCAGAGAATGCAACTGGAGGAGAAGGCTAGGGAACTGGGGATGGAGGCGGCCTTTGCCAAGCCTTTTTGCGCTCTTCGCCCCGATCCGGCCAAGCCGAACATTTATGCTTTTCTCACGGAAGCTGGCATTGGCGATCCCTTAATCGATGTGACTGTGCAAAAGAGCCGGGCGGGAAAGGACTACATCCTGGCGGCCAATGTGCTGCGCAGCGCGCCCTGCGGCTCCACCTGGTTTGTGGCCAAGCGCCTCCTGGGCCTGGAGCCGGATCAGCCCGACATCAGAGAGAGGATCTCCGAGGCGCATCATGCCTACCCCTGCACGGGATCGATGGAGCGGGACATGGAACTGGGTGACACCGTGCTGCACAAGGGCGGCTACATCATTCGCGATGCTGTGGAGGACGCCTTCAAGAGGGCGAAGAGGCAGGACTAGGGGGAGCTTTCGTCTAACTTTTCATTCTCATCCAATGTAGCTGGATTTTCGTTTCCATCTCTGCTTATCTTCCAGCGAATTCTCTTTATCAAACCGAGCAGCGTGCGCGCTTCTCTCTGTGTCAGCTCCGCCCGGCCCAGGATGCGCCGCAGCATGAGCAGCGTGAACTCCACCTTGTGCACAGGATAGCTGACCTCGGAGAGAAGCGATTTTGTCTTGTCTTGCAGCAGAGCCAGACTCTCCCCGCTGGCCATCTCCACTTTGCTGCCGTCCCCGTTCTCTGTTTGGGATAGCTCGTAGAAGAGCACGGCTGCGGAGTGAGAGAGGTTCATGACCGGATACTCGCTGTTGGTGGGAATGGATACGAGCATGTCGCACAGGGCCAGCTCCTCGCTGCAGAGGCCGCAGTCTTCTCTGCCCAGGAGCAGCGCCACGGTTCCATCTTTTCCCTGCAGCTTTCCGGCCAGTTCGGCGGGGGTGAAGCAGGGCACGCGCAGGTGCAAACGCAGGTGATGCTGTGCCTCATCCAGCCTCTTGCCGGTGGTGCCCACCACCAGGTTGGCGCCTGCCAGGGCCTCTGGCAGGCTGGCATAGGTGCGGGCCATCTGCAGAACATCTCTAGCATGCGATGCCATGGCCGAGCCGAAGTCCTCGATCTTGCAGGGATTTACCAGCACCAGATCGTGAAAGCCGAAGTTCTTCATGGCCCGAGCTACGGAGCCCACATTGCCCTCGTAAAGGGGCTCCACCAGGACGACGCGCAGATTCATCGATATTATCCCTTAGAGACGCCCAGCGGCACTAGCCGGGCTACCTTGGTGGCGATGCCCAGGTTGTGCACCACATCCACCACATCTCCGGAGGGCTTGTAGACCTGAGGGGCCTCCTCGGCCAGCATGCCGGGGCTGGTGGCCTTGACCACAATGCCATCTCTGTTCAGAGCTGCTTTCACATTCTGGCCGGTGAACAGCTTGAGGGCCTGGCTTCGGCTCATGACCCTTCCTGCACCGTGGCAGGCGGAGCCGAAGGTGAGGTCCAGGGCCCCGTCGCTGCCGCAGAGGACGTAGGAAGACGTGCCCATGCTGCCCGGTATGAGCACCGGCTGGCCCACGCCCGCGTAGGCCTGCGGCACCTCGCTTCGGCTGGGGCCGAATGCCCGTGTGGCCCCTTTGCGGTGCACATAAAGCCTTTCGCGCTTGCCGTCCACCTCGTGCTCCTCGATCTTGGCCACGTTGTGGGCCACGTCATAGACCAGATCGAGCTTAGAGCCGGGGAAGTATCTCTCGAAGACCTCTCGCGTCCAGTGGGCGATGATATGCCGGTTGGCCCAGGCGTAGTTGGCGGCAGAGACCATTGCCCCGAAGTAATTATTGGCCTCGGGCGAGCCCAGGGGCGCACAGGCCAGTTGCTTGTCGGGAATGTCTATGTTGTACTTTTTCACGGCCCGGCTCAGGACCTCCAGATGATCGGTGCAGATCTGATGGCCTGCTCCCCGCGAGCCGCAGTGAATCATAATCGTAATCTGGCCCTTGAAAAGTCCGAATTTTTTGGCCACGCTCTCATCATAGATCTCCTCCACCCTCTGGATCTCCAGGAAGTGGTTGCCGCTGCCCAGTGTTCCCAGCTGGGGCCGGCCGCGCTTGCGCGCCTTTACGCTCACCTGGGTGGGATCGGCTCCCGGCATGTGTCCGCTCTCTTCACAATGGGACAGGTCTGCCTCAAAACCGTAGCCCTCCTCTACAGCCCATTTGGAGCCGTTGATGAAGGCCTCGGTGAGCTGCTGGTCGCTGGCATGCAGCCGGCCCGTGGCTCCCAGGCCGGAGGGGATGGCCTCAAAGAGTGCATCTAGGAGGGTATTGATACGCGGCTGCACGGCCGTCGCCTGCAGATCAGTGCGCAGCAAGCGCACGCCGCAATTGATGTCAAAGCCTACTCCACCCGGGCTGATGATGCCATCCTCCTCACGAAAAGCTGCCACGCCGCCGATGGGAAAGCCGTAGCCCAGGTGGGCATCGGGCATGGCCATGGAGTACTTGACAATGCCGGGCAGGTTGGCTACGTTTGCCACCTGGTCTATCGTTCCCGGCTCCACCATCTCCCGCAATGCTGCGGAGACAAAAATTCGCCCCGGCACGCGCATGCCTGGTCGGTAGCCGATGGGCACCTCGTAAATATTATCGTTGATCTTGCTAATTTCTAACATAAATCACACGTCCAAAATCACCTGAATGCACCACGAGTCATTCTTCTTGATGCCAAACTTGTGCCGGGTGATGGCCTTGACCTCATTCTCGAAGGCATGTCTCTTGAGGTCTATCCTCTCACCGCTAATCTCGGCCTGAAGCTTCCAAGATTCAGTCCGCTCTTGCTGCAGCTTGACGGAAAAGGTGGCGAAGACCGCCGACTCCGTTTCGAAGAGGAAGACTATTTCTGAGAGCCATTGGTAGGCCAGATCCTCCAGATCAACGGCCTCCAGCTCCACCTTCCAGCTCTCTTTAACGATTATCGTGGCAGGCTCCACCATGGATTTGAAGAGGGCAGCAGCGGCATTGCAGAGCATCTCCTCCGGCGTTTTTCCGTAGGCTCGAAACTTTATGTCGGCGGTGTGCTCCAGGTACTCGAAGGGAATCATCTTATTATTATTGGGAGCCGCCAGGCATTAAAGCATTGCCAGTCCTCGCGCCAGGCCCGCCCGTGCAGCCAGGCGCAGGGCATCGGCGTATTCCTGCCCGGTGATGGGTCTGTTCAGCTCGGGAAAGCGGCAGGCATTGTACTCCGGATGGTACTGGGCCATGACATTCAGGTAGGTATTCGGAGAGATCTCCTCAGACAGGAAGCGCACGACTTCGGCGGTGCCGGATGCGTCCTCGGGCAGGACGAGGTGGCGGACGAGCAGGCCGCAAACTGCCACTCCGTCCTCGTCCATGGCCAGGTCGCCTACCTGGCGGTGCATCTCCCGGATGGCCGACTTCATGATTCCGGTGTAGCCTGGTGCGTTGGAATACACGAGGGCCGGCTCGTCCGAGCCGTACTTGGCATCGGGCATGTAGATGTCGAATATGCCCTCAAGCAGGCGGAGGGTGTCTACAGAGTCATAGCCGCCGCTGTTGTAGACCAGAGGCACATGCAGGCCCTCTTCCCTGGCCAGGACCAGCGCCTCCAGGATTTGCGGAACGACGTGGGTGGGCGTGACGAAGTTGATGTTATGGCAACCGCTGTCCTGCAGTGCCAGCATCATGCGCGCCAGAGCTTGCGCTGAGACCTCTGTCCCCTGGTCCTGCTGGCTGATATCGTAGTTCTGGCAGAAGACGCAGGCCAAATTGCAGCCGGAAAAGAAGATGGTTCCGGAACCACAATGGCCTACAAGGGGCGCTTCCTCGCCGAAGTGAGGGGCAAAGCCGGCCACCCGGGCCAGTCGCCCACTGCGGCAGAAGCTGCGCTCATCCTTGAGGCGATCCACGCTACAGCGCCGGGGACAAATGTCGCAGGTCTCCAGGCAGGCCAAGGCGGCGCTTACGCGATCTTGCAGAACTTCCAGGGGCATAAGGTTGTAGCTGGCCAAAGAAGCCATGTAGTATTCATTGGCGGAATCTGTAATGAGCCTTTCTGAAGTCTTGCATCAGCGCGCCTGCACTTTTACCTCCCCCTTCCGGGAGGCTTCCTCCAGTATCTCCACCAGACTACGCGACAACTTCTCGGCGGCCAGATCTGACATGCATATCTTGACCCCTCTTTCTACCCCGGCGAAGATGCCAATCTCCCGGTCTTGCCCTGCCTCGCTCAGCTTCTCCTCGTAATAGTGACAAACAGCATCATCCAAGCAATTTGTTCCGTCTCGGTCGTCGGTGACGGCATAGGCGAGAAGAGTGAGCGCCATGAGCCTCTTACTGGAAAGATTTACTTTATAAGCCGGGCGCTGAGAATCGCGGGAAATATTCTCCATCAGGCCCTGAGCCGCTAATAACTCCAGGGCGTTCTTTATGCGCGGCGCGGAGGAGGAGGTCAAAGCTTCCAGCTCCCTAGGACGAAACTCGCGATATGGATCTGCGGTTATTTCTCTTATGACCCTGAGAAGAACTGTGTTTCCAAACAGACCGCCGAAAGGAAGCCTGCTAAATTCCAGCCGTTCTTCCTCCTCATTCGATAGTAGCGGCATATCTGAGAGATCATTCATGGCTTTGCACCTATTTGTCACTACAAGACAATCCGATTCACATCTATATTAAACTTGTTTTGGGTTACATAAAACAAATTTACAGCTTCATTCGATGGCTGTGATGAGGGAGATCATATTCGTAATCTCGGGCCCATTTGCTTGCCCATTTCCTATCCATTATCTTGACGGCCACAATACCGCTGCTGGTCCTTCCTATCATTATATGGTCTCTGCCCATATTCCTGGCAAAATCCTTCAAATCCATCTCTATGGAGCTGCAATACGCCTCGCATTCCTCTAAGGTCGCATAAAAGCCTCTCTTTTTAATCCATCCGAGAAACCTGGCCCCGTTTTCTTCTGGATCAGGCAGACAGGGCTTTTCTTTTTCGTATGCCTTTCTCTTTTCCATCTTTTCTTCAGGGGGCACAACAAAAGATGTGTAAAATTAGTTTATAAAGTTGATGTTTCTGGAGCATCCATCTACGACAAAGATCGGACAATTGGTACCCGTGGCACTATTCGCCATTAGTAACAGAGTTCGCATTAAAATTGATGGGTCCCTACCCAAACAATTCAACGAAGGGCCAGAATTGATATACATAAAGCACCAAGTTGCTCTGCAAGCACTAATACCGAAGGTGACAGGAATGATCCGACAGACCAAGTCTCTTTCAATAGGAATTATATTTTGTTTTTTATGCTTGTCCTGCGTGAGCATTTGCATAGCCCAAGATTTCCCCCTGGAAAGTGGAGCATCCGATTGTGCCGATCTGGTCACCGCTGGCCAGAATGCTGAGGCTTTTGGCTGCTTCGGGCGCGCAATCGAGGCTGACCCAACCTCTGCCTTCGACTGGGCTGGTCAGGGGGACGCCATGAATAACATTGGATTTTATTATCAGGCACTGGTATATTACGAGATGGCTTTGGATCTCAAGCCAGACTCTTCGAATATACTAACGAGCAAAGGCAGAACTCTTACCCGTCTGGGCAAATATGATGAAGCGTTGGATATCTTCGCTCAGGCATTGGACCTGACTCCTGATAATACATATACCTGGGAGAGCATAGGCGACGTTTACTATGAGCTTGGTGATACCGATAAGGCAGATGCCGCATACGCCAGAGGAAAGCCGGTCAAGATTGCAAAGCCTGCCACGCAGCGCAAGACGGTTGATGACTACCTTTCCAGCAATCGCGAAGCTGTAGGCAGTCACGAAGAGGGCATCTAAAGGGATCAGAGGAACCTGATCCCTTTTGGCATCTCTCCGATACGTTTTTGGAATTCTTCAGGCCAGTTGGCGCGCTCCAGGCCCTTTTGGCTTAAGAATGCCGAGGCCCAGCGCTCCAGGCCCACGCCGCTGCATCCCGACCAAAGGGCTTCGCCTGACTGCGACTTTACAGTGAAACCCTTGGGATACTTCTCTCCGTTCACAGACAGATTTTGAAACTCAATCCAGTTGCCGTTGTAGGGCAGTACCGCTTCGTAGTCTACGGTGCCAGCCCCCGACATCTCGGAGAGGCCCGTCTTTCCTTCCTGGGCCATGAACCAGGGCGTAACCCAGGCTGTCCTCCAGTGCAACTCTAAAATGTCCTCGAAGATGTGCTTGTAGCAGGCCTTCAGCTTCTCTGCTTCTGCCAGCACCTGTTCGCGTGTTCCTAGCCACACGATCTCTATCCGGTGGAACTCATCCACCCGCTCGATGCCGTGAATGCCACCGGACTCATAGCGGTGAGAGGTCCCGGATCTGTCAAAGACGGTGATGGGCATCTCATCGCGAGGCAAGGTCATGCCCTGCAAAAATCCCCAGAAGGTAGGGCACTGAGCATAGCACATGCCTCCAATGGGCAGGTCGATCTTCTCTTTGACCAGCTCCAGTGGCACCTCATGGGTGACCTTGTAGTAGTCCATGACCTCTTCCCAGAAGGCCGGATCGCGAGTCTTGGGTGGGCAGACGAAGTAGATCTCTGGGTAAACGCCCTGAGCGTGGCCGCTCTTCTTCCAGACATCCCAGGTGTCCAGCTTGGGAAAGATCATCTCGCGATAGCCCAAAGGCTCTACGATCTCTTCCAGCACAATTTTCTCGAAGGTCCGGAAGACGTGCGTCGCCTCCGGTCCATAGATCCACTGGCCGCGGCTCGAGCCGTGCTTGATCCAGCCCGCCTTTTGCATCTCTTCTGTAGGATCGCGAGTGAACTTGGGCGGGCGCGCAGAGCTCTCCCATAGCAGCTCCCAGTGCTCGGTCTTGCCTCCATAGCCGCTTTGCAGCTTCTCTTCCAGAAGGCTGATTATCCTATCAGGTATGCGGTTTTCCATCTCTGACTGGCCCAAAGTTCCGTCAGGCCCCACGTCCAGAGACAGGTGCAGCCAGCCACCCTCGAATTTTATCTCTCGAACATAGGGTATCTTGTGATTGATGGCCCTCTCCGACTCAACCGCGATCTCGAATTTGCTGACATCCATGCCGCGCACGCCGATACGAAACTCTTTTCCTAAAAGCTCGGACAGTGGCCGGCGTAGCCTGAGCAGCGCATCGTGGGCTCGCACAAACCGATCACTGTCAATGACCAGATCTATCCTGCTACCGGCCAGCTTCCAGGTTGTTATCTTGGCGCCCTGGCCAACAGGTGCGCCCTTCTGCAATATGGGCCCGGCGTTGCTAAAGAAGTCTGAAACGGCCGCCTCGGCCTTTTCCGCGTCCGCGCTCAGCCGGAAGCTTGCCTCCAAATGGAATTTCATCTCTCCTCCGCGCAAGATTGTGTCTCTTCCGCTATTTTAATGTTCATCAGTAGATCGTCAACCGTGGAGAGCAGAGTGCCTATCTTCTCGGTGGAGAACTGCAGGCAGAGGTGGTCGGCATCTATCCAAAGACTCATATTGGGCAGGTTATCGGGCTCAATCGCCCTCGCCACAGATTCGGCTTGCTTTCCCCAAAAAGCCAGACGGGCCATTGTCACGGCGCATCCTCTACCGCAGGCGTGCCCTCTGCAGTTTTATGCAGTTGCTCTCCCACAATATCGTCCAGAAGGGCCAGGAACCGATCCTCAGTGCCCGGTGGGATAGAAGCGCCACTGGCGATAGTGTGCCCCCCGCCCACTCCGCCTACGGCCCCGGCGGCCTTTCGGAGAGCAATGGACAAGTCAAGGCCTCTGGATATGAGCGGCTTGGTTCCGCGTGCCGATATCTTGACCATGTCGTCCTTATGATTCAGGGTGATGAGCGGCCGGTCGGCGTATAAATACCGGATTCCCAGTCCCGATACAATAGCTCCCGCTTCCATATTCACCATCTTGAGGTAGCGGATGTTCTGTAGCACTTTATTTTGCTCTCGCAGCATGCCAATCTCCCGCAGGATATGGCCTTTGTATTCCTGGGCCAGGCTCCTGGCCTGGTCAAGGGCGCTGGTATCGCGCAGGCACAGTGTCAAGCCCAGGCCCGGAACGTCTCTATTGCCGCAGGCGTTGAGTAGTTGTACCATCTCCAGGGAGTTTTCCACGACCTCGTGCTTGAGGCGTATGGCCTCTCCCATGATTGAATCAGCGGCAAAGCTTCCCTGCATAAGTAATTTCAAAGTTAAGGCAGTGCATAATTTTGCCAGGTCATCTTTTGCCAGGCTCTCTACATTGCCCTTTATCTTCAGATCATCTAAAAATTGGCGGGTTTTTTCCTTGTCGCCCGTAAAGTCCAGGAGCGGCTCTATGCTGCTCTGGAAGACTTCCTCGACCGGGCCGTCTTCAGACATCTTCAGGCCAGCTTTCAACTCTACAGCTCCGCAAGCGATGGCCTCATCCAGAATGGTTTTATTCGCTCCGATCATGCCCTGCCGGTCGCCCATGGCACCTACCAGTGCCAGGCCGGATAGATCTGCGTTCTCGCCCATATGGCGCACCACGGAATATACTGTGCCTGCGGCAGACAGCTCAAAGGCCCCATCTATGCCGAAGAGATGGGGGTTGAGGTGCATGCAGTCCAGCGTGCCCACGGGCCGATGGTGGTCCAGGACAAAGCAGTCATCATTGACGCGGGAGATAAGCTCAGGCTTGCCGCTGCCCATATCGCAGAATACCACCGGTCCCTCTAGCCCGGCAAGCACGGACTCGTCCAGCCTATTTAGCAGAGTGGCCTGAAAAGGTATCCCTGCGCGCAGGAGGGCACTGCAGATCAGCCCTGCGGATGTGATCCCGTCCGCGTCGTTATGCGAGATCACGCGCATGCTGTCGCATTTCATTATCGACCTGGCAATAGCCTCTGCAGCTTTGTCCAGCCGCTTCATGCGATGAGAATCTCAGCCGTCTCAGGCGAATAAGTCCAATCCGGTGCCAATCGCCCGGAGTCGTGATAGTATTTTACCAATCTTCTAACCTTGTTCTCGGTGAGATGCAGGGATCTCTTGTTATGGACGTCCTTCTTGTTGCTCTTGATGTGCTTTCTGACGTGCAGAGCTTTCCTCATCAGATTTGTCAGATCCTCTGGTATGTCAGGCAGGACTTTGTTCTCCTTCAGGAAGCCGGTTATATTCTTGCCCAAGACCAATTTGGTGCTCGGCACTCCGTACTGATCTCGCAGGGTGAGGCCAATGCGGCTGGGGGGCATTCCGCTCTCGTGCAGCTTCATGATCGTCTTTTCCAGCTCCTCGTTGGATACATCGGACCACGCGGGTGCTTTGGCAACCGCGGGTGGTCTGGATCGGGAGGAACCCTTTTTTCTGCTGTGCATTTTAGCCATTTTGATAGTCCTCATTAAATTTCATAAAGGCGAAGGTATAATGCTCACTGCCAGGTGGGATAAAAAACTTGCGCCGCTCTGTAGGTAACAAATTTATAGGCAGGAGCTTTTCCAAGACCCTGTTATGTTTCCCGAGTATATAAACCAGCTATTTTACCTGGTGGGCGAGGCTGTGGTACTTTTAGTAGTATTGATTTTGATTCTGTCGATAATAGTATCTATGCTCGTTCTCTACTCCTTTAAGACAGGCAATTTCTTCGCGGCTCGGTACATGCTTTTAGGCATCGTCCTTCTCGAGAATGTAATAAAGGCCCTCTTCTGGATTTCCCGTGCCGATGATTCCATAGTAGACGATGTGGGTGTGCGGCTTCGCAATTACATTAACAGCAAGGAGTTTTTGAAGACTCCTTTTGAAGAGCGTTTCATCTTCATGCCCCAATGCGTTCGCAGCACAGAGTGTCCGGCCAAGCTCACGCCGGAGGGCATAAAGTGCGTGAACTGCGGGCGCTGCAGCGTCGGTGAGGCCAAGAAATATGCAGAGGGCCTTGGCTACCAGTTCTTCATCGTACCCGGCTCCAGCTTCATAAAGAGAATAATCAAGAAATACCGGCCGCGAGCTATCGTCGGCGTCGGCTGCCATATGGAGATAAAAGAAGGCCTGGATCTCTGCCACCGCTACGGCATACCGGCGCGGGGAGTGCCGCTCTCAACAGCAGGTTGTGTGGCTACGACACTGGACTGGGAGCAGTTCTACGAGGCCATAAAAGAAAACCATGATGAAGGAAAAAACGCCTAAAAAAATGTACTGAATGGTATAGTTTATTCCATGCTGATGGCTTCGGATGGGCAAGCCTCAACACATGTCTTGCAGTCAGTGCACTTATCCTTATTTACAACTGCTATTTCCTCATCGTCCAAGGTGATGGCTTCTTCCGGGCACTCCTCGACGCAAGTTCCACAGCTTACGCATTCTTCTCTGTTAACAACTGCAGGCATTATTAACTCCTCCAATTTGCCTCACTAGGGCAAATCCACCTGTTAGTATATCTGATATATACCTTTCGTTAGGCCATGTCTGCCTATGCCAGTTCGTTGTACCTTTTTCTGTCTTTCAGCTCCTGGCGTTTGGCGTTGTTCCATCCGCTCACCGCCTGGAGGTATCCGGTAATTCGGCTGATGTGGTCTACATCTTCCGATCCGCAGCTCGGGCACTTATCTTCCAGCCCTCCGGAGACCTGAGCGCATCCCAGGCATACAGTCATATCCCTGCTGAAGGTGAAGTAGCCGATCTGGGTCTCTTTGGCCAGGCGCATTCCAAAGTCCATCAGGCCCTGGGGATCGGGAGTGGCCTCTCCCATGAATATATGGAAGATGTTGCCGCCATCGACTATGGGGAAGAAGACATGCTCCAGCTTTGCCCTCTCGAAGATAGTCACGTCGGCGCTGGGCGGCAGATGAGTGCCGTTGGTGTAATAAACGGGCAGATCGCGCGTCTTGTGCACATTTTTCTTCACGGCATCGAGGTCGCCCTTGACAACCTTTTCCGCACAGTCCCGAAACTCTTCATGGATGAGGTCGGATACCGCGAAGCGCTGGGCGGTGGTCTCCGCGGGTGTACGCGCCAGGGCAATGGTCATGCCGTGCTGCAAAGAGAGTTTTTTGGCGTAGATCTCCATCTCCGTCATGGCCCGCACGGCCAGCTTCCAGGCCTCTCTGGCCTCATGCATCTGCTTTCCCGTGTGGAACTGCACCATCTCGTTGACGCCCACCACGCCGATGGTATAGACCAGCCCCTCCAGGCCCACGGCGATAGAGCCCTTCTCGCCCGTACTCGGGTCGCGCGGCTGCTGGGTGGCAAAGGGCATGCGGTGGTTCTTGATGATCTGGTTCATCCATTCGCGCTTAACTTTGAAGATCTCCACAGAGGTGTCCATCAGCTCTCTCAGGTACTCGAAGAGCAGTTCATCGTCACCCCGGGCGAGATATGCGGCGCGAGGACAGTTGAGGGATACTACCTGCCAGGAGCCCATGGAGAAGTGCTTGCCATCTTTGAAGTACAGCTTGTCCTCAAACTGGCTGTCGCTGTCATAAGTGGCAGCAAATTGATACGCACAACAGTTTCCGGTTACCACTCCCAGGGCGTTGCAGAAGTTGTGCGTCTCTGAGACGTCTACCAGGTCGTAGACGTAGCCATCGTAATCCTCTTCTTCAATCTTCTTGATCTTCAAGGGATGGATGTCACCCTGTAATAGCTTCTGGATGGCGTCAGTCGCTTGGGTATCAAGAATAAGCTGCTGGTTTACACATCTATAACCGCTTGATTGGTATTGGCTAGGGTACTTGAGGTTTGAGTACTCTATACAGGATTCCTTTATTGGAACTCGTGTGAAAGCCCCGCCGACATTGAGCTCTGATTGGGCGACGGCACAATCTCCATAACCCACTTCTCTCTGGAACCTTTGTATCTGGTCTTGTGAGGTGATGTAACAGGTATAGCTTGTGAGCTGATAGGGCTCTCCGGTATGCGGGTGCTTCACGGTCTCGTCGCGCACCATATAGTTCATTTGAATGCCGATTCTCTGGGCTAGAAAGATAAGTCTCTGTACTGCATCTCTGGATACAAGTTTCATCCTGATATTATGCGCAATATGTGTGTAGCCCCTTATCTCGTCTAGCTGGATGTTGATATTTCCGTCTCCTTTAAAGGCGCAGCAGATGTATTGTCCTACCAGAGACGGCTCTATGTTGAATAGCAGATCCGGCACCGACTTATCGTGAGCATTATGGCCGCATCCCAGGGCATCGATAAGCAGATAGAGTAATTTGCTGTTGACGACCACATTGGATGCCGTTTTCTCCACGGAAACGGTTGGCTCGAAACCAAGCCCCCTCATGCATCTGAGAGAATCCTCTATGAGCTGCGTCTCATGCTTGCCGAAGGATAGACGAACAGAGTATCTCCTTGCACAATGATCGCTGCAACCTTCTGCCAGGTAATAGCCTAAGAATTTGATTAACTCCTCGGTAATGGGTATCTGCTTAGGCAGGCCACGCTTTTTAGCATTCTTAATATTTACTTCGGTCTCATTTGACTGGATTTCCGAAGAGAATCCTGCATCGGTCAATGTTTTGTTAACATCAAGATAGCTCTTCAAAACAGTCCTAACGTTGGCGTTCTTAAGAATGGGTAAGAACTCACCAACATCAAGTTCTTTTGCCTGTTTTTTCGCAAAGCTTCCATTTTCAAGAGCAAAGACCGGATGATTCGGGGTGACCCTTATCCTTCTCCCTGTGGTCAGGGTAATTTTCAATAGCTTGCCATGATAGCTCTGGCGCATTACGCCCCTGAATGCATTCAACGAGGTCTTGAGTGTGTCAAAGTTGACACTGGGCGTCTTCGCATTTAGCTTCGCGAATTCGACCCCGTTTAAATCCGTATCAAAACCATTCTTGGCAGCGATCTCGAATAGATCATCTATCTGTTTTATTTGCAGCTCCCCGCTCTCTCCGACAAAGGGGACCAGCTCGTCTTTTGCCAGGCATTGATAGCATGATATTCCTTCGCCTGCACCGCGGTAAGCGGGAAGTTGGTTGTCAAAGTAAGGTGTGCCGTACTCGGCGGCCAGCTTAAAGGTCAGGAGGTAGAGCTGCTGGTAGGTGGGCAGATCCGGATGGGCGGTATTGAAGGCCTCATCCTCTTTCATGAAGTCCGGCTCGATGCTGATTTCTGGTTTGGGGAAGTTGAAGGGCTTGCCCCAGTAGTCACCGGCCAGCATGACCTCCATGAGGGCTTTGAAGGCCAGGCGCACCTCGCGCTCGAACTGGCCGTAGGTCTTCAGGGGTGCGTCGGGTGACGAGCCGTTCCAGACTTTTCCCGCGTAAACGGCAGGCTTGTCTCGCCAGAGTTTGGGAACTCCCGGCGTGAGCTGCACTGAGGAGAAGACAAGCTGGCCGCCGCGAGCGACCATCATCTGTGTCATTTCATAGACGAACATCTGCATGAGCTGCACGATCTCTGCGTAGCTCTTGCTCTCAAAGTAAGGGGCGATGAAGGTGAGGAAGTTGTAGAAGCCCTGCCCTCCCGCGAAGTTGGTCTGGGCGCTGCCCAGAGCCTTGACGGCATGCAGCATGGCCACCTCCGGTTTCTTGGCGGGACCTGCAACGCTGGCTTTGGTGCCGAGACCATCGGGCATCAGGCCGTAGTACAAGAAATAGCGCAGATCCCAGTCCTGACAGTTATGGACCAGGAGGCCATTGGCTGTGAAGAATGTGTGGCTTTCTTCGCTGTCGTCGCCTTTTATAAACAGATCGTAAACGTATTTTCCAGATGGATTTACAGGCTCTATCCGGCGAATGGTCGCATCTCCGCCAGGAAGCACTCTTAAATCTTCATGAGCAAAGTCGGCGGCACCATAGAGCATATCGCCTACAGATAGCTCCCCAGCCGTCATGATATCCATTCCCTTCGCAGTCTTTACGGGAATGCGATGATCCTTGGTAGCCAAAAGGCGTTTATTGCTTTCAGTGACTAGGGACAGCATCTCGTTGGGCTTTGCAGGTCTGCGACTTGCCTTTAAAACCGGAAGGTAGCCCTTTGGTGTCAAAACTGAGAAGGTATTTACCGGAAACGTGATTGAATCGCAGTCTCCGAATGGGAGCCCATCCAAACAAATTACATCATCAACCAATGGTGCTTGCACTGTGCAGGAAGTCCCATTTGCAGATTGGAGAGTCACTGGAAATGGAATAGTTCCTCTGAAATTAACTTCTGTGCTCCCATCCAAGCAGAACGGCCTGGTTCCGAAGTACTCCAGATCGTGGATGTGCAGGTCTCCAGCCAGGTGGCGGTCGGCGAGATGGGGCGGCAGCAGCAGCAGGTATTGCTCCTTGCTGATTTTGTCTGCTTTCTTCTTGTGGCTGGTCTCGGCATTTTCCTGGAGGTTGGCATTCTCCTTGGACTCAAAACCCGTACCGATGTCGATGAGGTGGGCATCATAGACCGGAGTTCCCACGCGGGTGCAGATGTTGCGCCACTCCGTGTGGTGCCTCTCTAAGAGGATTACATTCATGATCTCTCGCACCAGGGGGCCGCTCAGGTACTGGACGTTCATCCATCGCACACGGCGCTCCACCTCTTTGGCGATGTCCTGGGCCTCTTCCTCGGTGATGCCCGGTTCTTTGTAAAATTGTTCAGATAGCTTTGTCTCCTTGAGGAGCTGCTTGGCTATGGCCTCTCTATCCCAGTCCAGCAGATGGCCGTCTGTGGTCCTAACCCTGGGCATGGCAGAAACGGCCAGACCTTCCAGGGTCTGCTGCACAATTCTGCTGCTCAAAGCCCATCCCCTCTACCATAAAGCAACATGACTAATCATCTCAGCAATCAACTTATATCCCAATATTTCATCCTGAGTTTATTCGCGTTTCGCTCCAAACACCTGCAAAATTTTTCTACAGGTATCTCTCCTCTGGGTAATAAATTGATCGGACAACATCTACGCGGAAATTATTAAACCCATCGAACGCGGGGCGAAAGTAATCGATATATTTTGCCGAAGCCAAAGGCTTCTCTTGATATCAACTTGTGATTATCTTGGATCGCAT
>Ga0351898_1035_pt1 | contig 33010 bp, 29 predicted proteins | sample BONcelHT113001C5_FD_206873 | JGI IMG/M metagenome (GOLD analysis project Ga0351898, IMG submission 206873) | Enriched cells from coal bed in the Powder River Basin, Montana, United States - BONCAT cells T11 rep1 HSBNCT.T11.300.1.C5 ...
GCCTGGCGAAGACGCCTGACCAAAAGCCCCATCTTTTGAGCTGGTCAGAAGACGGCAAGCGCCTGTACTTTTGAGAGTACCGGGGAACGACGACTGCATTCTCAGCCCTTCCAGCAGACGGCAGCGAGCCCGAGGAGCCAAAGCTGCTAAGAAACATCATGAGTCGCAACCTGGGGTGGTTCAAGATGTATCTTCCCTAAAGTATCCAATTTGAGTAATTGGCAGCGCAAGAAGCCGAAAAATGAGCTCATTGATACTGATTAAAATGAGCTAAACAAATACGAAAAAAGAAAAGATAAAATGAGGGCTTCGGACCTACTCGAAGTCCTCTCCGCCCATTCCGCCCATGCCGCCAGCGCCTCCGGGCATGCCGCCCGGTCCGCCGGACTTGGAGGCGATGACATCATCGATTCTCAAAATCATGATGGCGGCCTCGGCTGCCGAGTTGATGGCCTGGGTCTTGACCCGCAGAGGCTCAACAACTCCCAGCTTCAGCATGTCCACGGGCTTGCCGGTGTCCATGTCCAGGCCGGCAGTCTTTACGCCCTTCTCATGCTGGCTTCTTAGAGAAACCAGAGAATCGATCTGGTCCAAGCCGGCATTCTCGGCCAGGGTCTTGGGTATGACCTCCATGGCATTGGCAAAGGCCTCGATGGCCAGCTGCTCGCGTCCGCCCACTGTGGAAGCATAGGCCCTGAGCCTCAGAGCCAGCTCTACCTCAGGTGCGCCGCCGCCGGCAACAAGGAGCTTGTCCTGAACAGCCACGCCCACGACGCGAAGAGCATCCTCCATGGCCCTGTCCAGCTCATCGACCACGTGCTCCGTTCCGCCGCGCAGGATGATGGATACGGACTTGGGATTCTCGCAATCTTCAATGAAGGTCATCTTCTCATCTGAGACCTTTCTCTCCTCGACCAGGCCAGCCTTGCCCAGGTCGTCCTTGGAGATCTCGTGGATGCTGGTGACGACTCTTCCGCCTGTGGCGCGTGCCAGCTTGTCCATGTCGCTCTTCTTGACGCGGCGCACGGTGTAGATACCGGCCTTTGCCAGGAAGTGCTGGGCCAGATCATCGATGCCCTTCTGGACGAACAGTACATTTGCGCCTGTGGCAGTGATCCTATCAACCATGCCCTTCAGCATGTTCTCCTCTTGATCCAGAAAAGCCTGCAGCTGATCCGGAGAGGTGATCTGAATCTTGGCATCAACCTCTGTCTTCTCGATCTCCACGGCAGCGTTCAGGAGAGCGATCTTGGCCCCTTTGACGGACTTGGGCATGTTGGGGTGAAGACGATCCTTATCGATGACCACTCCACTCACAAGCATGGAGTCGGTAATTCCGCCCCCGACCTTCTTCTCCACGGTGATGTTGTCGGTGTCGACTGTCCCGTCCTCGTCCACTACCGACTGGACTGCCTGAACCGCCATGGCTGCCAGCTCATCGCGAGCCGATTGAGAGCCCTTGCCGGTCATGGCCGTGACGGCGATCTTCCTGAGAAGATCTTCATCTTTTGCCGAGACCTCTACAGCTAGCCCCTTGAGAATCTCCATTGACTTGTCTGCCGCAGCTCTGTAGCCTGCCGCAATAACAGTAGGATGAATCTCCTGCTCCAGCAACTCCTCAGCCTGCTTGAGCAATTCTCCGGCCAGCACAACAGCGGTGGTCGTGCCATCCCCTACTTCCTGGTCCTGGGTCTTGGCAATCTCCACCATCATCTTGGCAGCAGGATGCTCGATATCCATCTCTTTAAGAATAGTGACGCCGTCATTGGTGATCACAACGTCGCCCATGGTGTCTACCAGCATTTTGTCCATGCCCTTGGGGCCGAGAGTGGTCCTCACTGCGCCGGCAACGGCCTTGGCCGCCATGATATTTGATCTCTGTGCGTCTCTTCCAGCAGTCCTCTGGCTGCCTTCCCTAAGAATGTAAATAGGTGTGCCACTGAATTGTCCAGCCATTAATTAACCTCACAAATGCTAATTTAACAGCTACATGTTGTTTGAACTTCTATATAAAGGCTATTCAAACAGCATTACCTCTACCGTCTCTCCCTCCTCGATCCCCTCCCGCTCCTCGGACACCAGCACGAAGCCGTCCGCCCTTGCCACGGAGCTGAGGATGCCTGCCCCCGAGATCATAATGGGCTCGGCCTCCCCGTTCTTGAGGGCAACCCTCACCAGACTCAAGTATCCCGGTCGAGAGGGGATCTTTCTCGCCAGCCTTGCTGAGACTTTCAGCGGTTGGTCAGAGCGGTGGGCCATCTTTTGCAGGGCCGGTCGCACGAAGAGATAGAGATCAGAGAGAGCAGCCACCGGATATCCGGGCAGGCAGACCACGGGCTTGCCGGCCACAACTCCAAAGGCGGTAGGCTTTCCCGGCTGCAGGCGCACCCCGTGCACGAAAAGCTCGCCCATCTCCTCCAGCACCCGTGGAGCATAGTCCTTCTCGCCCACGGAGGTCCCACCTATTATTATTATCATGTCCGCATCTATGTTAGATGAGATGGCCTTGTGAATGAGCCCTTCATCATCCGGGACGATCTCCTTTTTCTCGGCCAAAGCACCCCATTTTTCTGCATAGAGCCGGGCCATGAGCCCGTTGATCTCATATGCTTCACCGGCGCATAGAGCGCGCGCGCCAATAGCCACCAGCTCTCCTCCCGTGGGGATGATGACCACCCTCGGCTTATCATAAACCCGCACCTCGTCAATTCCCAGTGCCGATAGCATTGCCACATCCGGGGGCCGAAGGGTGTGGCCCTCGAAAAAGACCGTTTCCCCCAGGCTGATGTCTTCGCCGATGCGAGAGACATTCTTGTAAGCGTGCAGCTGCGTTGTGATCTCCAAAGTCGCGTTGCGCCTCCTTGCATCCTCCAGCATCACCACGCCGTCATAATCTCCAGGAACGGGCATGCCGGTGCGTACGGGCCGGAAATTATCAAGAAAAACGGGAGCGTTGGGCTTTGCGCCCCTTGTGTCCTCCGATCGCACGGCAAAGCCGTCCATGGCGGCCCGGTCAAAGCCCGGCAGGTCCACGGGAGAGGAGATGTCCTGCGACAAAACCCGGCCTGCCGCCTGCACGTTTTGCAGGAGCGCTGTCCGCTGTAAGGGCAAGCAGCGATCGAGAAGCATCTCTTTTGCCGCCGCTGCCCCGCTAAAACGTTTAAACATGCAAACGCTTTGTGAGCCACCTCCTGGATATATGCTTTTGTATATATTCTATACGTCGTGTGAAAGCTTCATATATTGTAAAGAGGGAGAGGTGGGCAGATACTGAATATACAATGAAGAATCATGACGGTGGATGGATGATTTAATGGATGCTGTTGTATGGCTGGAAGATGTGGGAAAGAATGATCTTTCCTTAGTGGGCGGCAAGGGTGCAAGCCTGGGTGAGATGATAAATATTGGCGTTCCCGTACCTGGCGGATTCGCGGTCACGGCTCAAGCTTTCCGGGATTTCATCAACAGGGCGGGCATCTCCAAGAGGCTTTTCGAGGCCCTTAAAGTCGATGTGAACGAGGAGACGCAGCTGCATCGAGCAGAGGAGACGGCCAAGAAGCTCATTATGGAGGCCAAGGTGCCCGAGGACATTGAGAAGGCCATAAAATCCCGCTACGAGGAGATGTGCAAGCGCGAAGGCGAGCAGGTCTTCGTAGCCGTGCGCTCCAGCGCCACAGCCGAGGATCTTCCCGATGCCAGCTTCGCCGGCCAGCAGGAGACCTACCTCAACACGCGCGGGGCCGAGGATGTCTTTAACGCAGTTCGCAAGTGCTGGGCTTCTCTTTACGGCGCCCGAGCCATCTTCTACCGTGTGGAGCAGGGCTTTGAGCACGATAAGGTCAACCTCTCCGCCATTGTGCAGAAGATGGTGGACTCAGAGAAGGCGGGCGTAATGTTCAGCTCCCAGCCCTCCACCGGCGAAGCGCTGGTGGTCATAGAAGGTGCCTGGGGCTTGGGCGAATCCGTCGTTAGCGGCAGTGTCTCCCCAGATAACTTCGTCGTGGACAGAAAGACCAAAAACATCGTCAGCAAGTACATCGCCACCAAAGAGATAATGATCATCAAGGATCCCAAGACCCAGAAGACGGTCACGATCAACGTCCCGGCCGAGAAGAAGGATGCCGTCGTACTCACAGATAGCGAGGCAATTGAACTCGCAAAGTACGCCGAGATCCTGGAAAAGCACTACGGTATCCCCCAGGACATCGAGTGGGGTGTAGAGAAGAACAAGATCTACATCCTCCAGTCCCGCCCGATTACTACCATCAACAATGGTAAGAAAGCGGATGCTGCCACAGAGACAAGCGGAAAGATTCTGCTCAAGGGCCTGGGAGCTGCTCCTGGAGTGGCTACAGGCATTGTGCGACTGATTGCCAGCGGCAGAGAGCTGGATAAGGTCAAGCCGGGCGACATCATGGTCACCAAGATGACAATGCCTGACATGGTTCCGGGCATGAAGCGCGCCGGGGCCATTGTGACCGACGAAGGCGGCATGGCCTGCCACGCAGCCATTGTAAGCCGCGAGCTTGGCTGTCCTGCAGTTGTGGGAACCAAGAAGGCTACATCTCTTCTAAAAGATGGCATGGAGATTACTGTTGATGGCGGCAAGGGCATCGTCTATGAGGGGCGCGTGGCCCTGGCAGCGCCAGCCAAGCCCGCTTCCGCAGCTAGTGGCGGGGGCGTGGTCTTCACTAAACCCATTACTGCTACGGAGATCAAGGTCAATGTCAGTGAGCCGGACCGAGCCGCAGCCGCGGCTGACACAATGGCTGATGGCGTGGGCCTTTTGAGAATAGAGCACATGATCCTGGGCCTGGGTAAGACACCGAACTGGTACATCAAGAACGGCAAAACTGAGGAGTACATCAACGAACTGGTCAAGGGCATCAAGATCGTGGCAGATGCCTTCTACCCCAAACCGGTGTGGGTGCGTACGCTGGATGCGCCCACTGATGAGTTTCGGGCCATGGAGGGCGGCGAGGGCGAGCCTCACGAGCATAATCCCATGCTCGGCTGGCGCGGCATTCGGCGTGACCTGACGGAGACGGATCACTTCCGCCTGGAGATAAGGGCTTTTAAGAAGCTGCATGAGATGGGGCTTACCAACGTGGGCATCATGCTGCCCATGGTGCAGCACGTTCGCGAGTTTCAGAAGGCCAAGGCAATCATGGTCGAGGAGAACCTGGACCTGGAGAGAATCGATGTAGGCATCATGGTGGAGACGCCCGGCGCTGCACTCACCATTGAAGACTTCATCGAGGATGGAATCGATTTTGTCTCATTCGGCACCAATGATCTGACCCAGTACACCCTGGCAGTAGACCGCAACAACGAGAACGTGGCCGGGCTTTATTCAGAGCTACATCCCGCCATACTCAAGCTCATCGAGTACGTGGTGGAGCGCTGCAATGAGGCAGGGGTCAAGACCTCCATCTGCGGCCAGGCCGGATCATACCCGGAGATGGCCAAGAGGCTGGTGGAGATCGGCATTACCAGCATATCGGCCAACATCGATGCCGTGGCCACGGTCAGAGAGACAGTGGCCAGATCTGAGAAGATCCTTATGCTCAATGCCCTGAGAAATAGGAAATAAAGCCAATGGAAATGGGGACAAAATAAATGAGAGACAAAGCCCTTCCCGAAGATGAGGTAATGCGCATCCTGGCGGAAACGAGAGCACGTGACTACAGCTATGACCGCTTCTTATCCACCATGTGCACCCTGCCCCACCCAATCGCGGTAAGGGCTCACAACATGTTCCTGGAGACTAACCTTGGCGATCCGGGATTGTTTCCGGGCGTGGCCGAACTGGAAGAGCGCGTGGTGGCCATGCTGGGCGAGATGTTGGGCTGCCCGGACGCCTCGGGCTATGTTTCCACGGGCGGCACGGAGTCCAACATCCAGGCCATCCGGGCGGCCAGGAATGAGGCCGGCAGAAAAGACGGCAATATTGTCGTTCCCGCCTCGGCTCACTTCTCCTTCGACAAGATCGGAGATCTTCTCTGTCTGGAGGTGCGAAAGGCCGAGCTGGATGAAAGCCTCAAGGTTGACTTATCGTCGGTCGATTCTCTGCTGGACGAGAGAACTGTAGCCCTGGTGGGTATAGCCGGGACAACCGAGTTCGGCCAGGTGGATCCCATTGAGCAGTTAGCAAGAATGGCCCAGGAGCGGGGCATTCACCTGCATGTAGACGCTGCCTTCGGTGGCTTTGTCCTTCCTTTTCTGGAAAAAAAGTTTGCCTGGGATTTTTCGGTGCCTGGCGTCTCTTCCATAACCATCGATCCGCATAAGATGGGCATGAGCACCATTCCTGCCGGTGGACTGCTCTTTCGTGGACAGGAATGCTTGAGTGCCCTGGAAACGGAGACACATTATCTCACCAAGGCAAGACAGGCATCTCTAACCGGCACAAGAAGCGGAGCTGCAGCCGCGGCCACTTACGCCGTGATGATGCATCTAGGCCGGGAAGGCTTCAAGAGAATCGTCGACTACTGCATGGACCTGACGCATCATCTGGTAAAAGGCGCAAGAGAAATCGGCATTCAGCCGGCGATCGAGCCCATCATGAATGTGGTGGCATTGCAGGTTCCCTCCACGGCAGAGGTGCGCGAAGAGCTGATGAAGCGGGGTTGGCATGTCTCCATGACCCGCGAGCCCAATAGAGCCCTGCGACTTATCCTGATGAAGCATATGACAAAGAAAAATATCGATCTGTTTCTAGGAGACTTGCAGGCTATAGTTCTATGATCACTTTTTTAAAAATTCAAAAAAAGATAATTGAATCATTTGCAGGTGACACTGGAATAACTATTGGATTATTCCTTTCTGTTTCATGACATATGCAGCTCTCTTGAAATCGTCTGAGCTTTCCACATCTGAATGGTACCCATCTCTAATTCTCACTTCTATTGTGTATATGCCGGCCTTTGATAGATCCGTATCCCATGTCCAGATATTGTTCGTAGTCCAGAGTGTCATTGGCAACCACACATCTTCTGTAGAAGGTCCTTTGAGTATGAATTGATAGAGAACGGTATCCTTTTCCGGATCAGAGGCTATTGCCGTCCAGGTTACTTTTATGCCTCGATCCTGTGGACTTGGTCGATCCGGTTTGATGTTCAGCAATGACGGTTTAGAATTTGCTTTTATTGTGCCATCAATTCCTGCAATGCTATCTATGCTGTATTCGGCACTAATGTGGCTATCATGTCCCCAGGGTGCTGCATGGTGTTCATCCCTCACACGCAAATCTATAATGTTAACGCCGGTATCAATAGGGCTGGTAGTCCAGTTCCATATATTATTCCCGGTCCAACTGGTCATTGGCTTCCAGGTATTTCCTGTCAGAGGCCCATTAAGCCAGAATTGATACAACAACTTATCGCCATCCGGATCGTAAGCATTTCCAGTCCATATAATTGTGGAACCAGCACTTTGCGGGCCTTCCTGATCCGGTGTAAGACTCTTGGCTGACGGAGGCTGGTTTACAGCACCAGTTCCTGTCAAATATGTGATGGGTGCTGAGTTTTGAGTATTTTTGGCAAGCATGAGATCTCTAGTTGTAATAGCCTGGCCCAAGCATATGACTGCTATTGCTAACATAGCTCCCACTAAAAGGACCAAATGATAATCTTTCCCCTTCACTTTAAAACCCCCTTTGTCCTCTATTTAAATTACACTTATGCATTATCATTCTAGTTAAATTTTTCTGAACATTTGGTAGTGGAGATGGATGATCCTAGTGGTGGTCTACAATTAATTTTATATAGCAAAATATTTTTAGAAGAGTTCGATTGATTTAATTGCTTAGATGAATTTAATTATTGGGATGAATGCAACAAAAATAGTCTATTAATATTAAAACAAAGATTATGTCCTGGTTAGCGAAACCAGGGAACGAATCCATCACAGAATGTAGATTTTATACTTTATGACCGATGGCAAAGCGTCTCATTACCTTATCGATCTGGATCTTGACTGCGTCGCCTACCTTGGTATCGGCTACGAAGATCACAAAACCTTCCAATCGGGCAATGCCGTCGCCTTCTCGGGCAATGTCCTCAATATTGACATCGTACTCTTTTCCGACCTCTACCGGGGCAGGAGTGCCCATGGAGGATCGATCTGCATCGTAATTTGCCAAAACACATCACGTCCTTAGAAAAGCAATCAGATTTTGTGGCCGATGGCGAAGCGCCTCATTACCTTATCGATCTGGATCTTGACTGCGTCGCCTACTTTGGTATCGGCAACAAAGATCACAAAACCTTCTACTCGGGCAATGCCGTCGCCTTCCCGGGCAATGTCCTCAATATTGACATCGTACTCTTTTCCAACTTCTATTGGTGCAGTTGGATCGGACCCTCCCCTGGAAGATCCTTCCTGGCCTCTGAACAAATCTTCACCGTCCTTTGCGATAAGCCACAAAATACTTTTCGCGATCAGCTACCCGTTATCCGACTATTAAATCCTTTTGCTCCAGGATAATCCATTTGCTCCTGCAAGGCCAATTTATTTCTGCTAGGATGCCTTTTTGCATACATGGACTACCTGGATAGATACAGGGAAATCGTGCCGGATTATGTTGCTTTCCAGGCCATTCAATGCCTGCCTCTTTACAACTCCGCACGCATCAATACTCTTAAGATAAAGAGGGAAAAGCTTCTGGAAAGGTTTGAGGAAGAGAGCGTGCCCTTTGAAAGCTTTGCCTGGTATCCTCTGGGCCTGAAGCTGGACATAGAGAGCCCCGGCAAGCTGCTGGAAAACCTCCTGGGCTACATTCACATCCAGGAGGAGCTGTCCATGGTTCCGCCCCTGGTGCTTGATCCGCAGCCCGGCGAGAGCGTCCTGGACCTGTGTGCCTCTCCCGGCAGCAAGACCACTCAGATCTCGCAGATGATGGAAAATCGGGGCTTGGTAATCGCCAATGAGCCCTCTTTGGCCAGAGTCGCCCCTCTGCGCTCGAACTGCGAACGTCTGGGTGTGCTAAATGTGGCCGTCACCCGCTATGACGGTCGCAATTTTCCCCGCGGCCCCTTTGACAGAGTCCTGGTGGACGCTCCCTGCTCCAGCGAGGGCCGGGAGAGAAGAGGTCCGGGGGTCCTATCCAGATGTAGCCCCGAAAGATCCCTGGATTTGCAGGTCCTGCAGATCGGTCTTCTCAAAAACGCTCTGCGCCTGACAAAGCCTGGTGGCGTCGTGGTCTACTCCACCTGTACCTATGCCCCGGAGGAAAACGAGCTGGTGGTGCAGGAGGCACTGGGGGAGGCGGAGGAGTTCCGGCTGGAGAAGGTCTGCATTCCCGGCCTTTTGGAATGTCCGGGAATAACAGAGTGGAACGGCAAAAGACTGAACGATGAATTGTCGTGCACCGCCCGCTACTACCCTCATATCAATGACACGGGAGGTTTTTATGTCGCCAAGATCATCAAGAATTAGGAATATATTTGAGCCGCTGGACACGTCTCTCATAGCGAAGATGTGGCAAGAGCGGTTCGGCATTCCGGAGCCGGCATTTGCAGGCTGCAAATTTTTCCGGAAAGCTCAGAGCATCTGGGCCATTAGCGATGTCGATCTTCCCCGGCTCAGCTACGAGACCATTGGAATGCGCATCATGAGCTGCAAAGACCGCCCGTGGAAGCCCACCACCTCTGCTCTGCAGATCTTCGGCCCATATGCCGCCAAAAACCTTATTCATCTGAATCGGGAAGAGGCCATGATCTTCCTGGAAGGGGGCAGCCAGGGTATAGAATCGGACTGTGAGATCGGCTATGTGGTGGTATTTTATAGAGGGGATGTGCTTGGGTGCGGTCTGTACTCACATGGCAAGCTTGTTTCGCAGATTCCCAAAGAACGAAGAATGGCAAGCACAGTCAAGAGCGAGGCCTGCCCGGTATAAGAGCGGCCTGAATGTGAGGCTTGAGGGGAGTGAGAATCCTAATGATCTCAGATCAAGATGAGCTGAAAAGGCTGTGGCAACAGCCCCTGCGCCTCTTTCGCTTATCGAATTCGCTGCGGGAAAAGAGCTGCCAGGATGACGTTTCTTTTGTCATAAACAGAAATATCAACTTTACCAATGAATGCACAGGAACCTGCAGGTTTTGCTCTTTCAAGCATGGTACTATCTACTTCCTCACGCCTGAACAGATCTTAGAGCGCACCGGCGAGGCAGAACGGCTAGGGGCCACGGAGATCTGCCTGCAAGGGGGGCTTGCCCCGGAAATGATGCTGGAGGATTACTGCCAGATCTTGGAGGTCGTACATCGCGACTTTCCCAGGATGCATCTGCATGCCTATTCGCCCATGGAGGTGCAGCACATGTCCAGAAATTCCCGGGTCGAGGTGAACGAGGCCCTGCGGGAGTTAAAAAGAAGCGGCCTTGGCTCCATGCCCGGCACGGCGGCTGAGATTCTTGTCGACTCTGTGCGACAGAAGATATGCCCGGATAAGCTGAAGGCGGAGGAGTGGCGGCAGATAATCACGGCTGCCCACTTGCTGGGAATTCCCACTACATCGACCATGCTCTTTGGCCATGTGGAGAGCTTAGAAGATCGCCTGCGGCACCTGCAGATCCTAAAAGAGATTTCGTGCGAGACTGGAGGGTTTACAGAGATGGTCCTGCTTCCCTTCATTCCTGATAATAATATTCTGGGCAAGATTGCCAAAGGCGCCGATCTCTTGGACCGTCTGAAGATGCATGCTCTGGCCAGGGTTGCTCTTTATCCCAACATCACCAACATTCAGGCGAGCTGGACCAAATTGGGCCGCCAGGCCGCCGCTGCGGCTTTGGATTGGGGGGCAAACGACCTGGGGGGAACGCTCATGGATGAGGGAATCGCCCGCAATTCCCGGGAGAAACCCAGCATATCCGCGGCGGAGCTGATAGAACTGATAGAAGGGCGGGGAAAGAGGGCAGTGCAGAGAACTACCCTGTACGAAAGAGTATGATCTGTACGACTGATCTTGATTTGATTATCAAGCAGCATCTTTTAAACTTTTCATTTTTCTCGCCTTTTGCATCTTTTCCCATCGTTTTCTATCGTTTTTCTTATTAAACATAATTTTATTAATAAGGTACCGAACAGAGACGATAAGCTTTACATATTTTGACGATGCACTTGCTTGCGGTGGGGATCATTAAAAAAATAATAGTCATCTTGATAATTGCTCTGCTGGCGTCTGTCACCACCTGGTCGGCATCGGCCAGGGATGTTACCGTCTCGGGATCATCGACAGTTATGCCTCTGGCCGAGGCTGCGGCAGAAGAATTCAATGTCCAGCAGAAGGATTATGTGGTGACGGTTTCCGCCGGGGGAACGGGAGCAGGAATTCTCGGCATTGCCGAGCGCAAGATTGACATAGCCATGGCCTCGCGTGAGGTAACCGAGGGCGAAAGGCAAAGATTTGGCGATTCTTTTGAGGAGTTCCTGGTCGGGCTGGACGGCATCAGCCTGGCGGTGAGTGATGAGGTTTATCTGGCTGGAGTGAAGGGATTAAGTAGGCAGCAGGTCAAAGATATCTATTCTGGAAACATCACCAACTGGAAGGAGGTTGGCGGCCCGGATGCTGACATTTACGTGATATCCCGAGAAGTGGGTTCGGGAACCCGCGATAACTTCAATGAGGTAGTCTTGGGCAGCAAAGATGCCGAGACGCCGGGTGTTGATACAGTGGCCATGGGCGGGGCCGAGGTCAAGACTGCGATATCGGGAAGCAACAAGGCAATAGGCTATCTGGGCTTCAACTATTTGGGAAGTGGCGTTGCAGGCATAGCCTTTAACGGTATCATGCCGACCTATGAAAACATAAAGTTGGATCTCTATGAGCTGCACCGGCATCTCTACTTCTACACCTTCAATGAGCCCTCTGCCGGTGCTCAGGCATTCATAGATTTTGTGAGGGGGCCACAGGGCCAGAAGATCGCAGCGGAAGAGGGTTTCATACCAGTTTAATCCTTACCGCTTCCTTTCCGGTTTTCGGGCAAAAATATCCCTTTCCTCTTCCAGTCGCCAAAGGAAGATGCACTTAGACAGCTTGCGAACCTGCCTGACATTAACCTTACATAATAGTATGGCAAATCATAATCCTGATGAGAGCCGAAAGCATGCTATTGATATTGTTGCTGTTTTTTTTCCTGGCGGGAGCGCCTGGTGATGCCAGAGAAATAACTGTTGTAATTTCAGGGTCCAGCACGGTCATGCCTATGGCAGAGCTCGCTGCCGAGGAGTTCAATATTCTGCAGGACAACTACACCGTGAACGTAAAATCGGGAGGTAGCGGCGTAGGCATCGTGGACGTAGCCGAGGGTAGATCGGATATTGCCATGAGCTCCCGAGAGATCAAACTGGAAGAGCGGCAGAGATCTGAGACGCCTAAGGTGCGTTTTATCGAGCATCCGGTGGGATTTGATGCAATATGCATGGTAGTAAGTGAAGATGTGTATGATTCCGGTGTGACAACACTCACCAGAGATGAGGTCAGACAGATTTATGCCGGAGACATAACCAACTGGGAAGAACTGGGCGGGCCGAACACGGAAATATTCGTCATTGGCAGAAGGCCAGGCTCAGGAACAAGAGACGCCTTCAATGAGATCATAATGGGAAGCCGAGAGATGGAGACTCCTGCTGTATCCTATGATGCCGGGGAGAGCTCTGAGGTCAAGTTCAGTACACGGCGCAGTGACAACGCCATCGGCTACATGGGATACAGCTTTGTCATGACGGGAGATACCAAGGTGATTGCTCTGGAAGGCATCCAGCCTTCGATCGAGAGCATAAAGAGTGGCGCCTATCCGCTGGCCAGAAAGCTCTACTTTGTCACTTTAGGAGAGCCCTCGCCCGGTGCCAAGGCTTTCATAGATTATATCCTGAGCCCCGATGGTCAGAAGATAGCTGAAGAGAACGGTTTCATACCGATCTGAGATCGTATAATTTCATAATTATATTAGATAATGCTACTACTTGATCAGGGAGGTTAAGATATGCTGGAGGAGCTGAGCCAGTGGCTCTGCCGAAAAATTCAAGTCCCTATCTTCCCCCTCAGCTTGGGGAGCAGATCCTCCCGTCGAATTTGCTTCAAGTCCGGCCCCAGATCCTGCAACGGCTCGCTTTCTGCCTGCGGAACTTGTCCGGACCGCCAATCCCGGGAGAGTCGACATCCGCCAGGAGGGCAACCGCGGGGCCCAGGTCTCTCTAGAGGGGGCGATAGATGTAATTACCGATTAATTTAATAGTAGCGGTACCCATAGTCTTATTATGAGTGTTTCTGCGATACGATTGGCTTTTGGGGTGTGTTTGCTTTTCGTTCTGCTATCTACTATTTCATCTGCAATTCTATTCAATATCCAACTGCCCGAAGATATGAATTCTAACCTGACTTTTAAAGATCATGCGAAGCTCATAGGCATAAACCTGAGTGGCATGAACTTGTCTGGGGCCAACTTGAATCATTCTGAGCTGCAAGGATCAGATCTTCGCTGGACAAACCTTAGCCGAATCCATTTGAACCAATCCAGTCTTTTCGATGCCAAGCTTGCAGGAACAGATCTTCGCGGAGCAACTATGGTGCAAGCAGACCTTCATGGCTCCGATCTCTACCGCGCCGATCTAAGGGGCGCCAATATGCCAGTCTGCAATTTGTTAGGCTCAAATCTGACTAAAGCGAATCTATCAGGTGCCTTCTTGGCGGGCTGCTACTTAACCGGAATAAATCTGAATGGTGCCGACCTGTCGAGTTCCTTTATGGATCAATCTTTTGCGGATAATTCAACTCTGGTTCTTACCACACTAAATGGGGCCAGCTTAGGGGGCGTGAAAATGAGCAACGCAAACCTGAGCGGAGCCTGCCTCGTAAGAACGTTCATGGAGCGTTCTACCTTCCGTGATTCCCAATTAAATGGTACTAATCTGACCGGAGCAAGCATGGTCGGGGCGAATCTGATTAATGCCACCATATGCGATGCAGACCTCACCGGGGTCGACCTCTCTGAGTCGCGCTGTTCGAGAGCGAATTTCTTTGGCTCCAGGCTGGGCAAATCAAATCTGATTTTCGCTAACATGACTGGCACCAATCTAAGCAGATCTGATCTTTCTGGTTCGGTTATTGCAGGATCTTCTTTTTCGCATTCTGATCTATCATATGCTGATCTTCGCGATGTCGATATGCATAGCGCGGAGATGCACGAGGCGAAGCTTGTGGAAGCTAAACTGAATCGAGTAAACGCCTCGGGAATATGGATGGAAAGAGCAGACCTGACCGGAGCCGATCTCTCGGATGCCAATCTAAAGGACGCAAAATTTGACGATGCAATGCTTGTGGATGCCAAGCTCAAAGGAGCAGATGTCACGGAAGCCAGCATGAGAGACGTGGATCTAAGGGGGGCAGATCTGACTGGGACAAGGCTCGTGGGAACCAACTTGGTAAGTTCCAATATGAAGGAGCTAAACATGCCCCGAGCGAATGCTATGAGTGCCAAGATGAGCTGGGCCGACCTGAGTGGCAGCGTTTTATCGGAAAGCCAGCTATCGAGGGTAGAGTTCTATAGCACTAACCTGAGTGGTGCTGATTTGAGCAAGGCGGATCTTACCAGGGCTTATATGATGAGGGCAAATCTTACCAGTGCAGTCCTTAAGAATGCGGATCTGACTTATACAGACCTTACCGGTGCCAAGCTCATAAATTCTAATTTGGATTTTGCAAAGATTTATGGTACTAGCCTAAATGATGCAGACTTAACGGGAGCATTTCTCATTGGAGCCACTCTCCAGGGTTTGAACCTGGAGGGTACCAATTTCTTCCATGTCAAGATGGAACGAGCCAATCTACAGGGCCCTATGCTCATCCAGGATGTCAATTTGAGCAAGAGCAATCTCAGGAATTCCAGGCTGGAGCTGATACTGCTGAAGAATGTGAGTCTGGCGGAGACAGATCTAAGAAATGCTGACCTTACCATGATTATGATGATGAACGTGGACTTTAGCGGAGCTAACCTGGAGCACATAAAATACGACGAATTCACCTTGCAGAATCTTCTTAATTCCAGGCTGAACAAAACCAGCATGAGTGAGGATCTAAGAAAAGATTTGGATAGGTTGCGGGGCGAAACAATTTGACAATCTTAGGAGAGATAAACGGCTCGCGTGATAAATTCAAAGATCTGGGTGAGATTAATCATCCCGATCTTTATCCTCACAGGGTTGCTACATACCGCCCTTTCATCGGGAAATGATATTAAGGAGTTAAGAGAGAGTCTATTATAATTATGATGCGGTACTTGGAGATGGTTACGGGGATGAGACCACTCTTGCATTCCTTCGCAGGCCCTGAGGCCAAAACGATCTTGAGCAGTATCAAAATTCAAATCCCTATCTGTCCCTTCAGCCAATTCCAGCCCTCTTTTGCCGCCTTGTCCAGCTCCTTTCCTGCCGACTCCTGCAACTTGGGGAGCAGATCCTCCTGCAGATTTTGCTTTAAGTCCTGTCCCAGACCTTGCAACGGCTCGCTTTCTGCCAGCGGGCCCTGTCCGGACCGCCAATCCTGGGGATCGAACTCGTTGTTGGTGAAGTTTTCTAATCGGGCATGCCCGCTGTCCACCAGGAGGCGGTTGAAATTGGGAGCAGCCAGAGGCTGGCCGTAGACTCCGGTGAGGTAGGCCACGCAGATGAGCCTGCCGTAGCTATCCCTGCCATTTGCTGAAAGATCGTCTATGTCCAGGTAGACCCTTCTGTTAATGAGCACGGCAAAGGTGAAATCCTTTGCAGCCGGCCCCCTGTCCGATTCGATCTCGGGAGAGTCGACATCCGCCAGGCGGATTCTCTCTACACTGTAGGCTACTCTTGCACCGGCCTTCTCTATGGTTACGTCGAAGGTGTCGCCATCCACTACGTTTGTGACTATTCCGTAAGCCTCATCCTGAACAGCCAGGACAGTAGTGGGAAAGATAATAAGCAAACATGATGTACAAAGAAATAGTAGTAATAATATATGTAATAATTTAGCTATGGTCCCTGCTCTGCAAATCGAGATGGAAATCATGCCCTGACCCCCTTTAATCTTATTGTGAATGCTATTTATTTTTATCCTTATAACCGAGACACGCCTGCCAAAGGCAGGCAGCGACTCAGAGCTGTTGTACCATTATTTTAAGAGTCATGGATCTATTTATTGAGCCGTTAATAGCCGTCAGCATGTAAGTGGTGGTCTCGAACGGCTTCACCTGAATAAAATTCTTGAGCTCTACCTCGCCAACTCCCTGGTCGATCTCTACCCGGCCAGCTCCAATGACGCTCCAGCTCAAGTTGGAGGCACCACCAGGGCTTACGACCACGGGATCGGCACGAAAGGACTCAATTACCGGATAGGGGGAGCCGAAGACGTTTAGCGCGATCAGGCCCCCGCCAAGGATTGCCACCAGGAGCAGCATCCAGATCGCAATTCCTATCGGTGTTTTCCAGAACGACTTTTGCATCTCCCAGTAGTTCTTCTTTTCAGCCATCTGATCCACCAGAACGTCCATACTGGTAAATATACTCTACTGTATCAGCATATCTCAGTCTTATGCTCACGGCGCGCTATCTTATATTGACCGGGGCATTGGTCGCAGATCACATTCAGCCCCCTGATCTGCTCGCAGGCCAAAGATCCCTGACCCTTTTTTCGGTAGATATTATCCAGCAGGCTGTCCACCACATTTGAGTTCGCTTTTGCCTGGAGCAGGATTTGCCTTGATTCATGAAGGGCAAAGCCTGCGTCCTTCAGTTCAAATCCCAGTGCCATTCCGGTTTTCCAGCCGGCAGGCGCAAGGTCTACATCTCTGGAGAGAAGCAGCCTCAAAAAGCAACTGCGAAGATTGGGAGATTTGCTCAATTCGAATTGCTTTCTTACATTGGTCCTCAGATCATCCAAGGAGACGTGCCGCTCTTCCAGACAGGAAGTGCACAGCTTCATCTCGTCCGTGCGAGGCCCTGCCTTTGAGGCCAAATCGGAGCTTCCACAATTGGCGCACGAACCTGACGAATAGTGCACCATCTTTTCATTTAAGAAATCCATGCCGCCCTCAAATTGCGTAGTTCAACAACTCTGGTCTGCAGAGACTTCACACTCACATCATGAACTAAGGCTGCAGCTATCAGGTCGCCGTATCCGTCTGCTGCTTCTTTGAGAATATCATCCATGACCTCAACATCTACTAATTTTTCTATAAGTTGCATTTTTATCACTATTTCTTTCTAATATTAAATTATTATCACTTCATAAGCATTTTTGGCAAAAAGCCAGGAGCCAAGAGAAGTAATTTATCAGCCAAACGAGGTTTTTGGGAATCAAAAAAACGCAGGAACCTTTTTCTCGGCCCTGCTTTTATCTGATCAAATAATAATCAAACTATTTAGTATCTTCTGGGTGGCCTTGATGCACCGGCGGGTCTTGCAGGCTTGTGCTTCTGGTAGCAATCGCTGCAATACACGGGCCTAGATCCATCGGGCTTGAAGGGAACTTGACATGTCTTTCCGCACTCTGCGCAGGTGGCATCGTGCATCTCTCTGGGGCCGCTGCTAAAGCCGCCTCTGCTGCCGCTTCCATATCTTTCCATTTTAACTCACTTACCGTTTTATCGACTCAAAGAATCGACTTATGCCACAAAAACATCTCAAGAAATGTTCCTTGGATCGATGCCATTGCAACCTTCTCTACATGCCTGCACTGATATATATACATAATGGTCAAAGGCTTCAACTTCAACCATTCAAAAGGCACTCTTTACTTAGCTGCTATCTATTTTTCCATCTTTTTCAGGGCATTTCTGGTGTGCTCCAGGAATAGAGAAACGATCTCCGCTCTCTCACCCAGGCCGCGCAGATCGGCCACAACTGCATAGCCCTCTCTCTCCAGAGTGCTCTTCCAGGACTCAGGGCTCTGGCCGAAGATATCGTTTTTTGCATGTCCTCCTGCCACAAGCAAAAAGGGCATGAGCCTCACAACTCTCGCCCCAGAGCCTTTCAGCTCGGGCAGTAGCTTGGCAAGACCGGAAAAGCCCTCGATGGTGCCCAGGAAGACATTCCTGTGCTCTCTCTTTAGGACCTGGGCCATCAGCGAATAGAGAGCATCGGCAGGGTGGCCCGTGCCGTGGCCCACCAGCAGCACTGCCTCTTTTTCCGGGTCCCGGCAAGAAAATCCGCGCAGCAAGGATGAGACCTTTTGGCAGTCTGACAGGTCTGAGAGCAGAGGCAAACCGATCTCCAGGTGCGAGAAGGCCAGCTCTGCGCCCTTCAATCCCTGCACCAGCGCAGCCACCTGGTGAAACTCTCCTCCCGGCACGATCTGCAGGGATTGGACGACCACACTCTCACATCCCAGGTCGTGCAACTCCGCCAGCGCCGCCAGGAGGCTTTGCACGCTGATGGCCTCTTTCTCCAACAGCCTTGCCTTCATGAGATGCGAGGTGAAGGCCAGCCGAACAGGCGAGCCGGGAAATTCGCGCTCATAGGCCTTTCGGATTTGGTCATAGGTAGCCAGAGCAGAAGGAAGAAGAGTGCCATAGGGGGCAAGGACTATTCCTGGCAACTCTCGCATTGGCATCAAATCAGGCCCTCGGATACGATCCCAGCACCCGGACCATGGCAGCCTTCTCTTTTATGGCGCTTATTGCCTGCTCTACAATGTTGTCATCTACATGCCCTTCCAGGTCGATGTAAAAGTAGTAATCTCCAAGGCCCTTTCGACTGGGGCGGGACTCTATCCTGGTCAAATTGATATTGTGTTTGGCAAACTCCTCTAAAATGGAAAAGAGCGCCCCAGGCCGGTCACGATCCAGATAAATGACTAGAGAGGTCTTGTCCCGGCCGGTGGCCTCGACCATCTTTTTTGCAGCCGCAATAAAGCGGGTTACATTGTCGCTTGCATCCTGAATTTCCCTGGCCAGGATATGCAGCCCATATTTCTCAGCCGTGTCCGCGCCTGCGATTGCCGCCATCTCCGGGAACTCCTGGGCCAGGTGAGCAGCATGGCTGGTGGAGCCGGTGGTCCTGATCTCGGCCTCTGGATAGTGCTCACGCAAATACTGCCGGCACTGGGCCAGCGCCTGGGGATGGGAGAGGATGATCTTGACCGTCTCCTCACCCCGGCCCACCAGGCAGTGTCTGATGGGAACGTTCACCTCTCCTACAATCACAACATCCAGGCGAAGGAGTAGATCCATGACTACAGTTACTGCTCCCTCCAGGCTGTTTTCTACAGGAACTATGCCAGCCTCAAGCCGACCGGCTGCCGCCGCTTCCAGCACTCCTTCAAAGTCATTGAAATAGACGAGTGTGGCCTCTGGCCGGCCTTTTGACCAGAGAAGAGCCGCCTTTTCTGAATAGCTTCCCTCTGGCCCCAGGGCTCCAATCCTGCATTTCGAACTCAGGCTCAAGCTCAAGTCTTCTCCTTTGTTTTTTCATCCAGCTCGGCCATCAGCTCCACGGCTCGATCCACGCTGATCCTGCGCTCAGCAGCCATGCGGGCAGCAATGATCTCAATCAGATCGCACTTAGCACCCGCTTGCACAGCCACGTTCTTGGCGTGCAGAGACATATGCCCCCTCTGAATGCCCTCTGATGCCAGCGCCCGCAGCGCTGCGAAGTTCTGGCAAAGCCCCACCGAGGCGATGATGCGGGAGAGATCGTCTGCGCTCTTAACGCCCAGAATCTTCACGGCCGTCTTGGCCACAGGGTGGACGCGCGTCGCTCCGCCCACCAGGCCCACCGCTACGGGCATCTCAATGGTTCCTACTAGATCTCCATCCCTGTTCTTCTCGTAGCGGGTTAAAGATTTGTAGCGCCCGGAGATCGATGCAAATGCATGCGCTCCGGCCTCTACTGCCCTGGTATCATTTCCCGTTGCCAGCACCACGGCTGTCACTCCGTTCATGATGCCTTTGTTGTGGGTCGCAGCGCGGTAGGGATCAACCTGGGCGAGCTCTGCCGCCAAAAGTATTCCGTCTACCACCTCATGGCCCCCTATCTCCTCTGCCTTGAAGACTGCCTTTGACCGAACCAGTCGAAGATCGGCCAGATTGGAGATGATGCGCAGATACACCCTGCCGCCGGTGATCTGCTCGATTCGCGGGGCGAGCGCTTCGGCCATGGTATTGACGGCGTTGGCACCCATGGCATCCCGGCAGTCCACAATGAGATGGGTCACTACCATAGGCCCCATCTTGGAGTCGATGACATAGACCTCGATATCCTTGACACCACCACCGTACTTGACCAGCATGGGATCTTTGTCATTAGCCATCCTCATCAGCTCGTCTTTATGAAGCAGAATCGCCTGGCGGGCTGCAAAGGGATCGCCCATTCCCGTGGCCTGAATCAGGGCGCGCATGACGGGGCCCGTACTGGAGGTAAGAAAGCCGCCCGCTTCCCGCGCCATTCTTGCGCCATTGCTGGCTGCGGCGATGACGGAAGGCTCCTCGGTAGCCATGGGTATGAGCACTTCTCTGCCATCGATGACGAAGTTGGTGGCGATTCCCAGCGGCACCTGGATCAAACCGATCACATTCTCCACCATCTTGTCGGCCTGGTCAAGAGACAGGCCCGTCTGCACCTGGGCCATCTCTTCCGGCCCCAAAGCGGCCTGCTCTGCCACAGCGATAAGCCTCTCGGAGGGAGCAAGCTTGTAAAATCCTGATATTCTGGAAGTCATAGATCTCAGTTCCTATCTCACATGCATGAAATGCATTGGAAGGGGAAAAACTTTATTCCAGCCGGAGGATTTATTTTTATGGTCCAATCCTCCTCATTCCCCATTGCCGGAGAGATTTTGAAGCTGGAAAACATCGTGGGAAGACTCAGTCCTGTGCAAAAGATGCTGCTAGGGACAGATGGGTCTGTGACCAGCCTGCTGGAAGTGGTCACAGAAAGCCCGGTTGAAATTGAGACTCTGATGCAGAAGGTCGTGCTGGCAGATGAGGCCGTGGCAAGAGAGCTTCAAGTAAACCCGGGTGAGGAGGTCAATTTCAGGGTAGTCCTCTTAAAGAAGGCAAACAGCCAGGAGGCGTTGGTCTACGCAGTCTCGCATACGCCCTTAAAGAGGCTGGAGGCCGGTATCAAAGATGACCTTACGAAGGCCGACATCCCCATTGGAGTCATTCTAAAAAAACACCGTATCGAATCGCGGCGAGACATAACAAGCACAGCCTTTTTGCCTGCCGACCCGGAGCATTGCCGGGCTTTTGGCGTCTTTGCTCGCGAGATAATGCTCACAAGGAGCTACAAGATAATTCGCCATGGAAAGCCGCTCATAGCCATCAGGGAGACCTTTCCCTACAACAGCTTCAGAGATGATCGACGAGTTGTGATTCAGACGCCTTCCCGATTGCATCTGACCCTGACAGATTTAACAGGCAGCAGCTGTCGAGTGGACGGAGGCGTGGGCATCTCTTTGGATGAGCCGAACATATTGCTGGAGGCGGAGAGATGCGAGGAGCTGGTAGCGGTGGGAGATAACGCAGATCGCGCTCTGGCTGCGGCCCGAGCAGTGCAAAAGCACCTGGGCCTAGGCGGGGCGCGCCTCTCTATACGCAGCGGATACAGAATGCATGTGGGCCTGGGCGGGGGAACGCAGCTGGGCATTGCCGCGGGAAAGGCTCTGTGTGAGCTTTATCATCAGCCTATCTCTGTGCGCGAGATCGCCCGCATCATTGCACGCGGTGGAACCAGTGGCATTGGCACGGCTGCCTTTGAGACGGGCGGCTTTCTGATAGACGGCGGGCATAGCTATGGACCGGGAAAAGAGAAAATGAGCTTTTCGCCCTCTTCTGCCTGCGGCGGCGTGCGCCCTGCATCGGTCACTATGCGCCACGACTTTCCTAGAGACTGGAAGATCATCCTGGCCCTGCCCGACATCGCAGCAGGCGCTCATGGAAAGAGGGAAGTTGACATATTCCGGGAGTATTGCCCCTTGCCCGTAGCTGAGGTGCATGAGCTATGCTACCAGATCCTGGTGCGCATGGTGCCGTCTTTAGTGGAAGAGAACCTGGAGGAGTTCGGAGCGGCCGTTAACAGAGTGCAGGAGATAGGCTTCAAGAAGATTGAAGTAATGCTGCAGCATCCCGTGGTGCACAGGCTGATGGCCTCCATGAGAGAAGCAGGAGCTGCCTGCGCGGGCCTGTCCTCCTTTGGGCCGGCCGTGTACGCCATAACGGATACGCAAGGCAGGGATATTGAGGCTTCTGCCCGCGAGGCCATGAGAGAGGTGGGCGGAGAGATCCTGTTCACCCGCGCCAGAAATGAGGGCGCAAGGGTAAGGACGGCCTAGCAAATCCCGGCAAAAGGTGAGACTTATCATGCGCCCTGAATGTTAAAAATTATATCGAGAGATGATTAAATGAGCGATATCAAATCTTTATTGGAAAAACTGAGCAATGCACACGGCATATCGGGCTGGGAAGGATCAATCCAGCAGATAGTAAAAGAGGAGATTGCGCCTTACGTGGATGAGGTCCGGATGGATAAATTGGGAAATCTCATCGCCACCAAGAAGGGAGAACTGCCTTCCATCATGATCGAGGCCCATGCCGACGAGATCGGCCTCATGGCAAAACATGTGGACGAGAAGGGATTCCTTCGTTTTATTCGCATCGGCGGCTGGTTTGACCAGACACTGCTCAACCAAAGAGTCGTCATCCATACCAGATCCGGGCCCATCACCGGCGTCATCGGCTGCAAGCCCCCCCATGTCATGAAGGATGAGGACCGAAAGAAGGTGGTTGAGGCCAAAGATATGTTCATCGATATCGGTTGCTCCAATCAAAAAGAGGTCGAGGACCTGGGCATCCTGCCGGGCACTCCTATCTCCATAGACAGGAGTTTTGCCTCTTTGCAGGGCGACAGAGTCACCGGTAAGGCCTTCGACAACCGAGCCGGGCTCATCGTCATGATCGAGGCCCTGAAGAGGACAAAATCCAGGTCCACCATTTATGCCGTGGCCACGGTGCAGGAGGAGGTAGGGCTGAAGGGCGCCAAGGTTGCCGCCTATGGCCTGGATCCCGATGTCGCCATTGCTGCCGATGTGACCATTCCGGGAGACCATCCCGGCATCGAGAAGAAGGATGCGCCCATCGAGATGGGCAAGGGCCCGGTAGTTGTGGTGGCCGATGCCTCAGGCCGCGGTCTGATCGCTACTCCTCAGGTCATCGAATGGCTGGCGGGCACGGCTCGGGAGTTTGAGATTCCTATACAGCTAGAGGCATCGGACGGAGGCACCACAGACGCCACATCTATCTACCTCACCAAGACGGGCATCCCTACAGGCGTTATCAGCGTGGCCACGCGCTACATCCACTCACCTGTGGAGGTGCTGTGCATCAGCGATATCGACAGGGCAGCGGACCTGATGGCCAGGAGTCTGGAGACAGCAGGGAGGTACTTTAAAAATTAAATCTTTAAAAATTTTTTAATATTTTTTTTAAATCGGTATGATAAAAACCATGGATAAAAAAACAACAATAATGGTGAGAACAAAAAATCAAAATCGAGGAGTCCTGCCCGGACTTCTCCGGCAGTACCCTCTAAGCAGAATTCAGCTCGAACCGATGAGGCTGATCACGAAGAAACCCAAGATCACACCTACTACGAACACGACTGCAAACGAGGTGTAGATCAGGGATTCGGCAAATACAAATGCTTCCATATACTCATCTCACTACCAGCACCGGGATCGTTGCCCAGTAGAGAACCTTCTGCACTACGCTGCCAATCAACAGCTTGGAGGCACCGGACTCGCCATGGCTTCCCATGACAATCAGGTCTGCCTTCTCAGCTCCGGCCGTATCTATAACCATATTTGCGGGAGCTCCAATTCTGACGATTGTATCAACATCGACGCCGATCTTGGCACCCATGGCCTTGAGATTGTCAACTGCTTTTCTGCCTGCCGTCTCCAGCTTGGCCTCAACTTCCTTTCTATCTGCCCCAAGCTGTCTAACTGCGCTGGCAATAACGACCTCGTTAACTACGTTGAGTGCTATGACCTGTGCGCCAAGTCCCTTAGCGAGCTCCATGCCCTCCTGCGCGGCTTTCATGGATTTGTCTGAGCCATCTGTGGCGATCAATATCCGCTTGTACATCCTATCCCACCTTTGGTGCGTTTATCTCACTGACATTGTATAAATAGCTATCTTCCCGATTCAAGAATTCTAAGGGCTAATAGCGCCGCATTTTCTCCATTATCGATGCCCACGCAGGCCACCGGTACTCCGGGCGGCATTTGAACAATTGATAAAAGTGCATCCAACCCGCCCAGTTTTGCACTTACCGGCACTCCAATGACCGGGCGCATCGTTTTTGAGGCGATAGCGCCGGGCAGCGCAGCGGAAAGGCCGGCAATGCCGATAAAAACGCGAGCATCCGTCTTGGAGATGTAGTCTTCCAGCTCCTGGGGATTGCGATGGGCAGAGAGGACTTTATGCTCAAACGACGCCCCCTTATCTTCCAGTTTGCTAGCGACCTTGTCCACAATTGCCTGATCTGATTTAGACCCCGAAATTATTGCAATATCAACCATAATCTATCCTTGATTTCGGCCCTGCAGCTCATGTTGCTTATTCACACTCATCGAAATCAGGGTCTCAAAGATACTCTTGACAGCTCCGGCGTCCAGGTTTAACTCCGTGGCCAGGTCCATGGCCCTGGATAGGACCCTCTTCTCACGCTCTGGATCGCTGATCGGCTTTCCTTCCGCCCTTTTAGCCTCAAAGATCTTCTTAGAGATGCCTATGCGCTGATAGATGAGCCTTATGATCTGCTCGTCAATCTGCTCAATATCACTGCGATGCTCTTGTAGCCCCATCAAATTCCCCGGCCCTTAGATGCGCATCTATTATTGGTCCTCGTTCTTATCACTCTTCCGCCCAGAGGTCTCCAGGCAGCCTCAAGGGTGTCCATCCTATCTTCATCAATTATTGCCGCATAAGCGGGTCCGGTTCCCGAGAGGCTCACTCCTTCTGCCCCGGCCTCCAGCGCAATGAGCAATGGCTCGGTAGGCAGGCCCAAAGCCGCGCAATAGGCCAGGCCGTTCAGGGTCATGGCCCTGCCATAATCGCCGCGCATGGCCAGCTCATAGGCCACATCCGCCATGGGCGCAATGAGCCGGGAACGGGAAACATTGGTATCAATGGAGAAGAGCTTTCGCTCAGGAACCAGAAGCATGACAATGCGAGAGAACTCCTCCCGCTTGAGGAGCAGCATCCTGGCGTTGTCTGTAACTACAACGCCGCCCAGCATTGAAGCCAAAGCGTCGTCCAGAGCGCCGGTAATGGTCACCCCCACTTCCCGGGCGGCGGCCACTCCGATCTTGGCCGCCTCTACAGGGTCCATCTCTTCTTGCAGAGCATCCAGAGTTGCCAGGACGGTGGCGTTGGCTGCGGTACTGCTGCTCTTGAGACCTCCGGCCACAGGTATCTCGCTGTTAGTTCGCACTATCGCGCCGTAGCTATAACCCAATCGCTCCTGCACCATGCGCACACAGGCCTCGATGAGGCGAGTGTCCATACCAGGAACGTCTCCCAAAATGTCGCAGGAATTGTTCAGCTCCACTTCAGCCCGTGTTTTGAGCTCGATTCCAAAGGCCGCCCCCTTCCAGGTGGCAACTGCATTGAGAACTGTGGCAGCGCCGTTTGCCCATGCATATCCTTTCATGAATTTATCAGGCATCTCCCTCAAGCCTGCTCCATCTCAAAGATCTTCTTGAGCTTGTCCAGCTCTTTCGCAAACTCTTCCTTGCCTTCGCGAGTATATTTTGCAATCATCTTATTCAGATATTCAAGTTCTGTGATGGATGAGATGAAGATGGGCTGATAGCAGCCCAATTCAACGAGCGGCAAGACCTCGACACCGCCTTTGTTTGTCCCCTCTTCCAGCCCCTTTACGACTACTATGAACGCGAAGCTCTTGTAGCCCAGTCCCCGGGCAATGTTCTTGGCGAAGCTGTTCATCTGCTGCACCCTTCGAGAAGAGAGGTCTTTGTAGGCTGCAACTGAATCCTTGTACTCCACAAACATGATGGATTCATCAGACCAGAGCAGCGCGTCATACTCCACCACGGCAATAGCGTTTTTTAGAGCCACTACATTAAAGAGGACGCCGCGACACCAGCTTATGTTAAGGTGAAGCCGAAAGTCCGCTTCCGTCATGGGCGTGTTCCTGGGCTTCAGGACATAAGGGTCGCTGGACAGTTCAATCATGAGGTATCATTTCTCGTTTAGATAAATGGACTTTTCCCGTCGCATCTGCATCTCCATGCCACGCGAGACTTTTCAGTTCTACCGGGTCCTTCAAACCAAAAAGAGAGAAATCTATATATCTATTGAATTAAAATAATTAAAAATTAGTTTATAATATATTCTTTTTAGCAGAGCATATTCTGGAAGAAAAAAAAACCGCTTATGATACTGGTTAAAATGGGTATTTTTTAGAAATTTCTTTGTGATAACGTAAACAATCGTAAATAATTTATACTACACATTCTGTCGGAACATTGTAACATCGTTTCGTATCAAGCATTCGAACATATCCGGGAATGGGGTCGGTCTCCTTTCTTCGGTTTTGTAGCAGGATCGGGAAGAGGGCATGGCAGCATATTTCGGAAGCCTGGGGGGCGCGCGCCGTCGGAAAAGAGCCGCGAGTATTGGCAGAATGATATCATCTGAAGTTAGCACAAAAGAGGCGCCAGCATGAGGTGGCTGCTGCTCCTGGCCCTGCTGACCATACTTTTGCTCGCATCTGCCCAGGCATCTCTGGTCAAAGTGGGCGCATACGACACGCCAGGATATGCCAAGAGCGTGACCCTATCCGGCAGCTACGCCTATGTGGCCGACGGCTATTCTGGCCTGCAAGTCATCGACATCAGCAGCCCCACCAGTCCCTTCCTGAAAGGCACATGCAACACTCCTGGCTACGCTCATGGTGTGGCCCTATCCGACAGCTACGCCTATATGGCCGCAGGCGAGTCTGACCTGCAAATCATCGATATCAGCAACCCCGTCAATCCCTCGTTGAAGTTCACATACAGCACGCCAGGCATTGCCTATGGCGTTGCCCTATCTAGCAGCAACGCCTATGTGACCGCAGGCGATTCTGGCCTGCACATCGTTGACATCAACAGCCCCGTCAACCCCACATTGAAGGGCACATACGACACGTCAGGCACTGCTAACCGCGTGGCCCTGTCCGGCAGCTACGCCTATGTGGCCGACAGCAGTTCTGGCCTACAGATCATCGATATCATGAGTTCCGTCAACCCCACATTGAAGGGCACATACGACACGTCAGGCACTGCCAACGGCGTGGCCCTTTCCGGCAGCTATGCCTATTTGGGCGCCGGAAGTTCTGGCCTGCAGATCATCGATATCATCGACCCAGACAGCCCATCACTGAAAGGCAAGTACAACACGCCAGGCATTGCCAACGACGTGGTCCTATCTGGCAGCTATGCCTATGTGGCCGACGGCAGTTCTGGCCTGCAGATCATCGATATCAGCGACCCAGCCCGCCCCTTCCTGAAAATCACATACGACACGCCAGGCACTGCTAACGGCGTGGCCCAGTCCGGCGGCTACGCCTATGTGGCCGACGGCGATTCTGGCCTGCAGATCCTGGCAGAAGGAGCATCCCTGCTGGGCAAGGCCTGGCATGACCAGGATGGCGACGGCCTCCGGGACTCGGGCGAGCTTGGCTACCCGAACGTTCCGGCAAAGCTTCTGGACGGTACAAGAAGCCCTATTGCAGGCAAATCAACGACCACCGGCAGTGATGGCAGCTACTCCTTCTTGGACCTGGTTCCAGGCGATTATTATGTGGAGTTCAGCCTACCCCAGGGCTACATCTTCAGCACGAAAGACCAGGGCACTGACGACAGCCTGGATAGCGATGTGAATTCCAATGGAAGAAGTGAAAAAATCATATTCTCTCCTAGTCAAAGCCACAGTCTGGATGCCGGGATCTGTGTAGCTTACTCCATTTCCGGAATGAAGTTCAACGACCTTGATGGCGATGGTACCAAGGACACGGGTGAAGGCGGCCTAGATGGCTGGAAGATCTACAACGACAGCAACAATGACGACAGCTTCCAGGAGGGCGAGATCTCAGCCATCACCGGCTCGGACGGTTCATATCAATTCCAAAACCTGCCACCAGGAGACTACACCCTCCGCGAGGTTCAGCAGACCGGCTGGGCACAGACGACACCATCGGAAAACCTGCATAGTGTGGTGCTGACTAATGTGAACGTCGATAGCATCAACTTCGGTAACCGTGGGTCCCTCTCCATCTCCGGCATTAAGTTCAACGACTTGGACAGCGATGGTACCAAGGATACCGGAGAAAGTTGCCTGTCCGGCTGGGACATCCAGCTCAAGGACAGTAGCGATAACCTCTTGCAGACTGCTACCACTAGCTCCGAGCCGGGCCAAGAGGGCAGGTACGAGTTCGTAAATCTGCAACCCGGCACCTACCGGGTGTACGAGGTTCAGAAACCCGGCTGGGTCCGGACAGTTCCTGTACAGGAGTACTATAGCGTAACCCTAACCACCTCTCCTTCCAGTGGGAATATCTTCGGTAATAACCTGTTGGCAATCTCCGGCGTGAAGTTCGAGGATCTGAACGGTAATAGTGCCAAGGATAGCGACGAGCCGGGATTAGAAGGCTGGACAATTAAGCTCAAAAAAGATGGCACAGAAGTCGCCAGCACTCCGACAATTGCAGGTGGAGCTTATTCGTTTGCAGGCATCACTCCAGGTAGCTACACGGTTGAGGAGGTCTCAAAGCAAGGCTGGGCTCAGACCTATCCAGCAGGCAATGTATACATTGTAATCGTCTCCAATACCGGACAGGTTGCGGTCACGAAAACAGATCAGACTTCCGTTGCGTCGACTGAGGTGAACTTCGGCAATGTTCCAACAGCCAGTATTAGTGGCATGAAGTTCGAGGATCTGAACGGAAATGGTGCCAAGGATAGCGGCGAGCCAGGATTAGAAGGCTGGACAATTATGCTTAAGAAAGGTATCACCGAAGTTGCCAGCACTCTGACGGTTGCGGGTGGAGCATATTCGTTTACAGGCATCACACCCGGCAGCTATACGGTTGAAGAGGTAGTCCAGGACGGATGGGCTCAGTCTTATCCCGCCTCGCCAGGGACGCAAACAGTAACGCTTGTATCTGGGGTAACAGGACCGAAAGACATCAATTTCGGTAATTTGCGCACTACCGGTTTTGCTGGCATGAAGTTCGAGGATCTAAACGGTAACGGTGCCAAGGATAGCGGCGAACCGGGATTAGAAGGCTGGACAATTATGCTTAAGAAAGATATCACCGAAGTTGCCAGCACTCAGACGGCTACTGGTGGAGCATATTCGTTTACAGGCATCACACCCGGCAGCTATACGGTTGAAGAGGTCTCAAAGCAAGGCTGGGCTCAGACCTATCCCGCAGGCAATGTCTACACGTTAGTAGTCTCCAATACTGACCAGGTTACGGTCAAGAAAGCAGATCAGACTTCAGTTACGTCGACCGAGGTGAACTTCGGCAACGTGCCTACAGTCAGAATTAACGGCATGAAGTTCGAGGATCTGAACGGCAACGGCCAGAAGGATGCAGAAGAGTTGGGGCTTAAAGACTGGACCATCAGGCTGCAAAGCCCGCAGATCACCGAGACCACTGCGACCACTGAAGAAGATGGTTCATACCAGTTCGAAAACCTGCCACCCGGAGACTACACCGTCAGTGAAGAGCTGCAGAGTGGCTGGCTGCAGACATCTCCCGCAGGCGGCTCCTATTTGGTGAAGCTCAAGGATGCCGATGTCTCTGAGAGAGACTTCGGGAACCGTAAGCTAGTGGAGGCTTTCCGGGTCCAGATGACTGCAGATCCACAGACTGTCCAGCTAGGCCAGGATATCACCTTCACCATCACCATCAACCGCCAGGGTGATATCCTGCTCGATAGCCTGGGCGCGGAATATACGCTGCCCAAGGGCCTGAAGTTCGTCTCCTCCAACCCCAGCCCCCAGGACGTAACTGAGAACGAAGACGGCACCACCACTCTGACATGGACTGGCCTACCCTTCAGCTCACCGATCGCTGCCCAGACAGCCGAATCTCAGGCCGCATCTCTGAACTCCATTACAGCTCCATCGCCTTCAACCACTATAACCGTAACCTCTCAAGTACAGCCAGGAGCACCGGAGAGCCTCACCAGCACAATCGTGGTTACGGGCAGCACCGGTCAGGCAGCCGTGGCCCCGGTCATCGCCCAGACAAACGTGAAATGCCTGAAGCTGCTGAGCGACCCGGTGAAGCTGAACAAGACCTCCGACTTAAAAGAGGTCTGGCCAGGGGCTACTGTCAGATACACCATCACTTACGAAAGCCTCGTGGACATCCCCCTGACTAATGTTGTGATCACGGAGCATGCCTCTTCCGACCTCATCTTCCTCTCCGCTAATCCGGCACCGGATGCGGGAACGGAGAACGTCTGGAGCATCGGCACCCTGCCTCCTCTGGGCAAGGGCATCATCAGCGTCCTTTTCCAGGTTAAAAATGCCTCCAACCTGAGTTTCGAGAGCCAGTCGTTCGTGTCAGGCAGCGGCTTTGTCAGCAGCTATCTCCGCCTATCCACAGAAACGCAGGCAAGCGGTCTAAAAAACAGCGTTACCATAACCGGTGACCAGTTCAAGCCCGTCTCGACCACCTACTCCGTCAAGCTGCAGGAGAATGAAGGAACCATACTGCTCAAAAAGGAGCACGGCAGCGGAGAGTACAGAAACGAGGAGGGGGCAGCTTTGCAGATGCAAAACAGGTCGATCAAGAGCATTAGCTCTCTTCAGGCCGTCTACCGGCCCATAAGCTTCGCTCTGCTAGGTGATAAGTCGATAGATTATGATTCCCAGGTCTCCTCCCTGACTTATACCAGGAACCGCGCCACACAGGCTTCGACCAGCCAGGAGTTCCGTTATGCCAAGAGCCTGGAGATGGAGCAGCAGCTCTTGCTGGACCAGAACGAGACGATCATGTCGATGGAGGCGGAGGTAGTAGGCCAGGCCCATCTGGGCGTGCGCAAGAAGGAGGGAGAAGCTGTCAAGCCCTCGCCCGTCTTCGAGTCTTCCCAGGACTATGCCGGAACCTTCCGATTCAACCAGAGCCTGCAGGACTATGGCAGCAACATGCGCATGATTCGCAATGCCAGCGGCCTGGGGCTAGTGGCCACTGACCAGCGCCTGAAAAAGAGCCAGCGAAGCTATGAGCATGGCTTTGGCTCGTATGAGAGCAAGGAGCTGATCAGCACTGCGGAAAGCTTCATCGCCAAAGACCTGTTCGCCAGTTACGATCCGCAGTACAGCTACGGCAAATGGAGTGCGGGCATCTGGTCCAAGAGCCCCGGCCAAAGCTTCCTGGGCCAGGAGATCACCAGGGCCGATTACATCCGAGAGAAGACAAAAGCGGAGGGCTTGAACGACATGTCCTCCAACCTCATCTTCCAGGGAAAGGCCAGGCTGCAGGCCGTTTCCAAGAACGCCCAAAGCGAGGTGGATCTGGATGAAGAGTACGTGGGCCAGTACTCCTTGCAGCGCGAGGTTCACCTGGGCGGAGTCTCACGTTTCGACCGGCCTCATCTTACACTGAACAAGACCGGGCAAATGATATCCGGCACCACGGTAGCCGATTACACCATCACAGTTCTTAACGACGGCAACGCAGCCCTGGGCCCGGTCTACGTCTGGGACATCTTCCCGGCGGGAACCGATTATCTGGGCTCCTCGCTCAAGCCCGACCGGCTGCAGCCAGGCTATGCCAACTGGTCGCTGCTCTACCTGGGCATCGGCCAGTCTGTGAACATCAACTTGCGGCTGAATGTTACTGACCCGCGAGACGAACTGGTCAATGTGGTCTACGCCTCGGGCGGCCATAATGACCAGTGGATCCGCGCGGGCAACATGAGCGTAATGCAGTTCGGCTGGCTCGGATGCTGCCAACCAGAGATGCTCGTGGAAAAGCAGGCGCGCATCGATGTGGCGGACAGCCGGCTCATCTGGTACCGCATTCTTCTCAAAAACCAGGCCAACGTGAGCCTCGTAGCGCAGGTCACGGACCGCCTGCCGACGGGCCTGCAGCTCTTGAATGCCTCGGCACAGCCTCAGGTGGAGGGACTGGATCTGGCCTGGGTAACGACGGCCATCCCCGCCGGTGAAGGCCGGTTTATCGAATATCGGGCCCAGGCCACGCAAAACGGCAAGTTCGTTAACACAGCCAAAGTAGAGGCTCATGCCCTGGACGGCTCGGGCGGGGCATTGACAGAGGCCAGCGCGACGGTGACGGTAGGCGAGGCGACATCCTATGCCGAGGACGGCTGGCGGCCTCCGGAATGGGGTCTGGACAGATCAGAGATAATATGCGACGATGAGATTGCCGGGTCATGCAGCTCATGCCCGAGCTGTAGCTGTCCGCTGGTTGGTGAATGAGAAAAAGGCTCTTGGGAATAGGGTGCTACTTATTAATTTTATTATTTTCGAATAATTGCAGGTCGACCCAGATCCGCTCGGCCGACGGAAGGTCCTCGGAATCGGAAAAGATGGATACGGGATCTATGATCGGAACTGAGGGAGCACTCCACAGACAGATCGCTCCAGTCAGTCTTTTCGCAACCTTTATCGGCTCATTGCCAGAGGACCATGCAAGAGCCCATAGCCGTCCTCAACTTAATTCCTCTTTAACTCGATTCATGGATTCCAGAAGATTTGCACCTTTTTGTGTGGTTTCATACAATACGTTTTTTCCTGGGCTGACCTCTATTAGTTTGCTTCCGATCAATGTCTCCAAGTAGGGTTTTACCGTCTTGAAGTTGAGGTTTACCTGATACACTATTCGGGTCTTGCTGGCACTTTTCTCGCACGTATCTAGAATTTGGGCTAAAATCTCTTCACGACTTCTCTTCATGCTCCACCCCTTACTGAGCTACGGATGTCCAATCCGGAATTGTACTA
>Ga0351898_1017_pt2 | contig 29579 bp, 20 predicted proteins | sample BONcelHT113001C5_FD_206873 | JGI IMG/M metagenome (GOLD analysis project Ga0351898, IMG submission 206873) | Enriched cells from coal bed in the Powder River Basin, Montana, United States - BONCAT cells T11 rep1 HSBNCT.T11.300.1.C5 ...
CAGGTCGGGCAGCATGCCATCGAGGCCAAAGTAAGGGATGGAAAGCATAATGCCGAAGGAGACAGCGCCAGCAGCGCCAACTTCGAGATAGTTCTGCCTCCCAACAATGCACCTGCTCTAGCTGGCTTGACTGCAGACAGCGAAAGCCCACAATTATTGGGGACAACAGTCAACTGGACAGCCCAGGCCAGTGATCCGGAATCTGATCCAATTTCATATCGCTTCCTGGTCAACGACACGCCAGCCACAGACTGGCAATCAGAGAACCTGTGGGCCTGGATAGCCATGCAGCCCGGCACCAGCCAGATCTCAGTGCAGGTTAAAGATAGCCTGCATGAGGGACCGCAGGGCGAAGCCGGAAACATGAGCCGCGAGTTTTCCATAAATGCGCCCGTAGCTGTCCTTGCAGAAATAGTGCCGGTCAAGCTCAATGAATCACCAGTTCTGGCCGGCTTGACTGCAGACAGCGAAAGCCCGCAACTATTGGGAACAACAGTCACCTGGACAGCCCAGGCCAGTGATCCGGAATCCGATCCAATTTCATATCGCTTCCTGGTCAATGACACGCCAGCCACAGACTGGCAATCAGAGAACCTGTGGGCCTGGATAGCCATGCAGCCCGGCACCAGCCAGATCTCGGTGCAGGTTAAAGACAGCCTGCATGAGGGACCGCTGGGAGAAGCCGGCAACATGAGCCGCGAGTTTTCCATAAATGCTCCTGCGCCTGAAATCAAGCCAGTGCAAGAGCCTGTTGCGGCCGAGAATGCAACGGTGCCAGAAGAGAATAAGACGGGGCCTGCGACGACTGTTCCGGAGAGCGTGCTACCTCCTGTGACAGAGAACATAACCATACCCGTAGTAGCGGAAAATGCGACGCAGCAGCAGCCCACCAATGAGACTGAAGCTGTGACGATTGCCCCGGAGACCGTTGTACCTCCAGTGGGAGACAACATTACCACACCTATCGCTCCGGAAAATGTGACAATACCGGCGCAGCCCGCCAATGAAACGAAGCCGTTGATTCCCGCTGCAGTGAACAAGACACCAGTCTTGAATTCTCTGACAGCAGATTTAATCAGTCCCCAGATTCCCGGCACAACCATTACCTGGACTGCCGAGGCCACTGATGCTGACTCTGACACGTTGCTCTTCCGCTTCTTCCTGAGTGGACCGGCGACTAGCGGTGCCTGGCAATCTGTGACTGAGTGGGGCGATGCCAAGACCTGGACACAGACGACATCATCTGCAAACATCGGTGAGAATCAGGTCAAAGTTCAGGTAAGAGATGGACAGCACGCTGGCGCAGATGGCTTCGATAGCGAGTTTGTAGCCTTCTTCACCATCAGTCAGCCAACCATGAACATCTCAGGGACGGCTTATGATGACAAGAACGGAAACGGACTCTTAGATAGCGGCGAGGGCCTGGCCGGCTGGACGATCCGGCTTGCTAAACCCGACAACAGCGAGGTTTCCGCCCTGACTCGCGAAGATGGATCGTATCGCTTCGAGCAACTGACCGCGGGAAGCTACACTGTCAGCGAGATATTGCCCTCCGGCTGGAAAGCAATCAATCCCGAGAGCGGATCTTATAGCGTGGATCTGTTGAAGGACGATGCTGCCGACAAGAACTTCGCCAATAAGCTAACATCCTACAGCATATCCGGTATGAAGTATAACGACCTTGGCGGCAATGGAGCTAACGACGGCGAGCCGGGAATGGAGGGCTGGAAGATCACGCTCTCCGGCACAACCCAGAGCAATGAGGCTGTGCAAAAGGAACTGACAACTGCAAAAGACGGATCTTACAGGTTCGAGAGCCTGATGCCCGGCACCTACACAATCACTGAGACCGAGCAGTCCGGCTGGGTCAGGACGGCACCCTTGGAGGGCTCCTACTCTATAACGCTCTCAGATGCCGATATAACTGGCAAGGACTTCGGAAACCATGGATCCTGGGCCATATCCGGAAGCGTATTCCTTGACAGCAATGGAAATGGTGCCAGGGATGCTGATGAGACCGGCCAGGCCGGATGGAGCATCAAGCTTTCCCAGGATGGAAAGGCGATAAATGCCACCACTTCGGGCCAGGATGGCTCCTATGCCTTCAAGAACCTCGCCCCGGGCAAGTACACCGTAAGCGAAGTCGCTGTGGAAGGATGGACCGTCAGTCTGCCCCAGGAGGGATCCTACACAGTGGACCTGCTGGATGCTGACGTAACCGGAAAGGACTTTGGCAACAAAGGCGGATTTACCATCTCGGGCGTCAAGTTCTACGATGCCAATGAGAACGGAGTGCAGGACTCGGATGAACCATCTATTCCAGGGCAGCCTGTGACGCTGGTACAAAACGGAATAGAGATCGCCAATGTGACCTCGGGCGAGGATGGCTCTTACACATTCAGCAACCTCGCTCCCGGAACCTATGAGGTGGATGATCCCATCATCGTCAGCATTACCGTGAAATCGCTGATCATAGCACCCATTCCCATATTTGGCACGTCCTCCATATCCGGAGTCAAGTGGAACGATCTGAACGGAAATAGCGTGAAGGACGCCGGTGAGCCGGGAATTGCCAACTGGCAGATGGCCTTGACCTTTGTGGGGCCGGTAGGCGGTCCTGTCCATGATATAATCCTGGCCAAGACCAAGACCGATGCAACGGGAGCTTATACCTTCAGGAAGCTCTTCCCGGGAATCTACAAGGTTAGTGAGTTCTCTCAGCTCGGCTGGACGCCGACCACAGCAACGGAGCTTACGGTTACCCTGCCCGGCAGCAAGACCAATCAGAACTTTGGCAATAAGCTTGTCTCCCCGCCGGGCAAGGCCTCAATCTGGGGCGTCAAGTACAACGACATCAATGGTAATGGAGCCAATAACGGCGAGCCCGGCCTCTCCGGCTGGACGATCAAGCTCATGAACCTCTCCACGAGCGTGGAGCTGACCACAACCACCAACGTCAACGGCGGGTACAGCTTCACAAATCTGGATCCGGGAAGCTACACATTGAGCGAGGTCTTACAGAGCGGCTGGACGGCAACTTCGCCTGCAGGAGGAGTTTATACTACGTTTGCCCTGGTGGCAGGCGACAGTAAGGAGTTGAACTTCGGCAATAGGAACAACAACCTACCTCCGACGGTCTTGACTCTAACGGCCAACCCAACCAGCCCGCAAAGAGTAGGTCAGTCCATAGTCCTGACCGCCACGGCCACAGATACGGAGAACGATCCGCTGCAGTACAGGTTCGTCATCCGTGGCCCCTCGCCAAGCAGCCAGGTTCGTTCCGATACGGGCTACACGACAAGTGCCTCCTGGGCCTGGAGCACCATTGGATCTGTGCCCGGCGACTATCAGGTTGAGGTCTGGGTCAGGGACGGACTGCATTCCGATGCGAACGGCTTTGACGCCAAGAAGGCGATCACTTATAAGCTGACGGTTGCCAACCTGCCGCCACGAGTCAATGTACTGTTCTCCGATCGGCCAGCTCCTCAGTTTGTGGGAAGCTGGATTAGGTGGACAGCACTGGCCTCAGATCCGGAGGGAAATCCCCTGCAGTACAAGTTCTATCTGCGCGGGCCTTCTACCAATGGATTTTGGATGGACCAGACCGGCTGGGGCAAGAACAATCGCTGGATATGGAGAACCAATCCCATGGACGCCGGCAACAGCGAGGTGCTGGTAGCAGTTAGGGACGGAAATCATGCCGGACCGGGAGGCTCAGACGACTATGAAATCGCTCGCTTCTCCATAATCAACGTGAACTTGCCGCCGGTTATCACCAGCCTGGCCAGCAATGTGTTCAGCCCACAGCCCATAGGTGCCACTGTCCAGTGGAGAGCATCAGCCATGGACCCAGAAGGAAACCCGGTGTTCTACAGGTACTGGATAAAGGGACCAGCTACGGGCGGATTCTGGAGGATTGCCCGGGATTGGTCCACAGACCCGACCTGGGTATGGTCAACCTCGCCTGCTGACGCAGGAACAAGCGAGATTCAGGTGCAAGTGAGAGACGGCCTGCACTCCAGCCCGGCTGGATGGGATGACGATGCAGGAGCTCTTTTCACCGTGCTGCGGCCAAACCTGCCGCCCACTCTCATCTCCCTGAAGCCAGACAAGCCCAGCGCCCAGGTTGCCAGCACGCCCATAAAGTGGACAGCAGTGGCCTCAGATCCGGATAGAGAGCCGGTATTCTACAAATTCTGGCTAACGGGCCCATCCACGGGCAATGCCTGGACGGTAGTGCAGGATTGGTCGACAAAGAACCAGTGGACCTGGACCAGCACTGGCAGCGATGGTGGGGCTTATACCGTCTATGTCTTCGCCCGGGACGGAAAGCATAATCCTGCAACCGGTTATGATAGTGCACTTGGAGCACCATATGTCCTTACTCCCAACCAGCCGCCCAAGCTGGCAACTCTGACTCCCGATAAAAAGAGCCCGCAGAGTGCAGGAACGACAGTGAAATGGACTGCAACGGCCACCGATGCCAACAAAGATCCAATACTCTACCGGTTCTGGCTTAAGGGCCCCACCACAGGCAATGCCTGGAAGGTGGTCCAGGACTGGTCCATAAGCAACCAGTGGACCTGGACGAATTCCGGCAGCGACGACGGGTCTTACATGGTCTATGTCTACGCCCGGGACGGAAAGCATAGCCCTGTAACCAGTTACGATAGCGCATTGGGAGCGCCATATCAGCTCACTCCCAATGAGCCACCCAAGCTGACGGCTCTGGTGCCTGATAAGATAAGTCCGCAGAGTGCAGGAACGCCGGTAAAATGGACTGCAACGGCCACCGATGCCAACAAAGATCCGATACTCTACCGGTTCTGGCTGATGGGCCCCACCACAGGCAATGCCTGGAAGATTGTGCAGGATTGGTCTACAAATAACCAGTGGACTTGGACCAATTCTCCAATTGATGGCGGCAGCTACAGGGTTTTTGTCTACGCCCGAGACGGCAAGCACGCGCCGGCTACCGGCTACGACAGCGCGATAGGCCTGGACTATTTGCTTCTAAATCAGGTGGTGAGCAAAAAAGTGGTCGTCATAGGAAGATCTAGGTGAGAATGCCCATGATGAATGAGGCATAACGCATCGCTTAGAAAGATACATTTGAGATGGAGCAAAAGGTCCTGCCCATCTCTTCTCTTTTTCAATCCGCTTGATAGGGGCGGGAAAGTTTTATATTATTCTAAGACCCAGTATGCAGGGGAATAGGATATGGCAAAAATCGCAATAGTCTTGTTTCTGATCATTCTCTTGGGGACATCCTTTGCGGGCGCAGAGCCTGCAGCTACATCCGAGACATATTGGGACTGGCTCGGCGTAGGGCCAATCTATAGCTATGGTCCTTTCTCTACCTCTCAACCGTATTATCCATATTATTATCCCGCCTACAGTTATACGCCAAGCTACAGCAGCTGGCCGGTGTACGCTGATTCCTACTGGTACAGTCCCTGGCCCTCTGTAAAGCCTTACTATTACTACCAACCATATTTTATCAGCAAGTATCCGACAAATCCGTGGTGGATCGGCACCCATGGGGATCTGCCAAAAACACTTGATATTGCCAGATCCAGTTCATCAATGAGGGTCTATTCCAGCGGTATCTGGCGGACACCCTGAAGGCAGATGAGATAGGTTTAAATCCAACGGATGTCAGGGGAAGAAACTATGATGAAATACATAATCTCCGTAGCTGTGCTCCTTATGCTGGCCGGCACCGGCCTGGCAACGATGTGGATTTACGATGATCCCATGTTCTTCCAGATGGGCTACACTTCACAGGCACCCTCCTTCAAACCGGCAGACATATCAATTCTGGAAATAATAGACTCACCCTATTTCCCTCTCCTGGGCCAGAGCTTCTATACCGATGCCATCCCGGTCAAGCTTAGCAACAATACCAATACCATCCAGATCGGCAGCAAGGCTCCACGATCTATGTCTCCCATCCCGGTAACATTTGGCGGACACCTGGAAAATAACCTTAAGTATGCGCAGGGCAAGTCCTCTCTGAGGATAGGTTCGCAAGGTTCCTGGAGCAACATAAACGCTCCGGGAGTGCTTTAGGAGAATGGGACGGATAGGCAGTTCCGACAGCTTATTTTTTATTTATTTCATTTGACTCGCGCACGATTAGAGTTCCCATAGTTATGGCAATAGCCAACATTGTAAAGGCATAGACCGTGCCATTAACTCCATGCAGATCCGCGGTCAATCCCGCAATAAGCGGCCCGATCACCACACCACTCATGCGAGCGGTATTGAAGATGCCGTAAACCTCTCCTCTCCGGGCGGAGCATGTCGTATCAGCGATTAGCGCCGCTGCTGCCGGGCTTGCCATGCCTAGCCCCATTCCGAGACCTGCAAAAAGGAATGTGACTTGGATCATGGCATCCGCCTGGGAGAGAAAAGCAAAACTGATAGCTCCCGCCAGGCAGCCGGCGAAGATGAGTTTTTTTCTTGTTCCTCGGTCGGCCTGGCGGCCAAAGTAGATATTAAAAAGAGCCGTGCTGCCTCCATAAACCAGGTAGATTATCCCTACATCCGTAGCATTAAAGCCCAGATTGGCAGCGAAGCTGGGCAGCATGGTGAAGTTGAAACCGCCCACCACGCCCGACCAGAGGACGACGCAGGAGCAGGCTAGAAATGTGGGCAGATAGCCAGGAGCTATGAGTGCTTCCTTTCCCCGTGAAGGAAGATGGCCCATCTTTACCCTTATCTTCTCCGGCTCTTTTACCCGGAAAAAGATAACAAGAAACGAAGCAGCCCCCAGAAGAGCCCACAAATAAAAAGGGGCATTCAGGCCGAAAAAATCGTAGAGCACTCCGCCGATCAGGGGGCCTAAAGCTAATGCGGAGAAGAATGCGGCGTTGTACCTGCCCATGGCTGCCCCTCTGTTTTTCGCATCTGCCTGATCGACAATAAGTGCCATGGCAATGGGCCAGACGGCTGATGCCCCAAGTCCACCTATTGCTCTGATGAACAGGAGAGAATTGGCACTCTTCGCATAGATGTAAAGGAGCGGCAGAAAGGAGAAAGTGGCCAGGCCCAGGAGCAAGATCTTCTTTCGCCCCATCTGATCGGAGAGGCGGCCTATGGGTATCTGGGTGAGAAGCTGCACTGCTCCGTAGACGGAGACAATAAATCCGAGCATTGTGTAAGATGCGCCCAGATCCATGACATAGCGAGGAAAGAACGGCGCGACCAGAGAGAATCCCAGGACGGCGACGAAGACGGCCAGATAAAGGGGCGCAAGAGAGCCGGAATTTTTAAGAGAGAGCATTGATCTCTAGAACTTCAGCTCCATTCCAAGAATCGTCTGAGTATATGTCACTCCATTGATCTCTCTTACGCTCAGCACAGCCCGATTTAGGTCGGATATGCTCTCCACATCGGCAATAGCGATGAAGTCTCTCTCTCCGTAGACCGGCACAACCTCTCGAATGCCTTTGATGCCCTCCAGGCAATCATGGACTGCTTTTTCCGTTCCCGGCTCAACGTTTATCATTATGAAGCCTTTCAATATCTATCCCCCAAAAATTAAGCTCTAAGATGCAGAAAGCACCCCTTCATTTATTCTCTTTTGATAATATCACTCTTTCCCCTGAAGGTCTCTCTGAAGATCTCTCTGATGGGCAATCTCCGGGGGTGCTCTCTCCTGAGGAACGGGGATGCCTCTCTGCTCCATCAGGCTCTTTACCATCTCAATCTCATCTTCCAAGCGCTCCAAAGGCATTGCCTCCCTGGCCAGGTAAAGGCAACTCAATGCCTCCTCCAACCGCCCTAATGCTGTCAATACCGCTGCCGTGGATTCCATGTCAAATGCATCGCCTCCTTTCTGGAGCACGCAGTCGTAAACCAGAAGCGCCTCTTCCAGCCTCTTTTGGTTTCTCAGCAAAAAGCCCTTGTTCCTCAGAGCATCCAGATTTTCGGGGTCGATGGCCAGGCATCGATCGTAGCTTTGCAGGGCCTCTTCTAAGCGGCCGAGGCCATAGAGAGCCACACCCTGGTTGTTCCAGACTTCCGGTATCTCCTGGTTCATAGCCAGCACTCGCTCGAAGATCTCTAAAGCCTCTTCAAACTTCTTCTGCTTGACCTTGTCCATGCCTCTGTGTAGCAGCACCTTTTCTTTGTTGTTCATAGCTGCCTCACATATATCCCTGAATAGCTGCCGACTCGCTGCCCTTCCCGACAACTGCAGGACCCTGGGATACCGATCCCGGCCTCTTGATCTCTCCGAAGACCTTCTCATAGTCCTTGATGTGTTCTACCAGCCAGTTGGCCAATTCCTTGGCCGCCAGGGGTGAGAGAATGATCTCCGTATCGATTTTTCTCTCCATGACCGTCAAGCTCTTGCCGTCGTCGACCACCGTTTTGGGCGAGTCGTTGTAAAAGGCAATGCGAAAGTCATAGGGGCTATGGCCTCCTATTGCGCCGATGGCATAGACCTGTTTGAAATCAGAGCTTTTCGAGATCTCCACTTTAACTTCCATGCATGCGAAATAGGGCTCCAGCTTAAAAAAGATGGTGATTCTGCCGGATTGAGCGAAGCCTCTAAAACCATTTTCCAGCATCGAAATGTATTTAGGTGACTTAGCTTCTTGTGTTGCCGATACTATGATTGGGGTCTTAGGGTTAGAAGACGGTACGAGGGTGGAAGGTACCGGTTTTGGTGCGCCCGGCGTGGTTTCGGGTGAACTGGTCTTTACTACCGTTATGTCCGGTTACGAAGAGGCATTAACAGACCCCTCTTACCACGGACAGATGCTAATGTTCACATATCCTTTGCAGGGCAACTACGGCATAAGCGGTGAGGATTTTCAATCAGACAGGATGTGGCCGCGCGCCATGGTCAGCCGGGAGTACTGGGACCGGCCAACACATCATCGCCACGCAAAAACACTCAATCGGTTCCTTATTGATGAGGGCAAGCCTGGACTATGCAACGTGGATACTCGCATGCTCACTTTGAAGGTGAGGGAGCTTGGCGTAATGAAAGCCACGCTTGCCGTTGGCGAAAGGAGAGATGTGCAAGACATGGATGTGGTGGCAATGGCCCGATCCCAGGCAGATATCTCCGCGCAGAATCTGCTGAGGGATGTGACTTGCAAGGCTCCCTATCGCATCGAGGGACGGGGTCCTCGCATGGTGGTGCTGGATTTAGGCATTAAGAGGAACATTTTAAAGAGCCTCTCTTGCCGCGGATTTGATGTAACCGTGCTTCCCGCCCATGCCGACATCTCTCTGATCGAGGCGGCAAGGCCAGAGGCACTTTTCGTCTCCAATGGCCCGGGCGATCCCGAGAGGGCCTATGAGGCCATCTCAGCTGTCAAGCACTTTGCCGGACAGATTCCCGTCTTCGGAATATGCCTGGGACATCAGATCATTTCTCTGGCTCTGGGTGCCCAGACCTTCAAGCTCAAATTCGGTCACCATGGGGGTAACCAGCCCGTCAAAGACCTGGAAAAGAAGATTGTCTACATCACCTCACAGAATCACAACTTCGCAGTGGTCCCTGATTCGGTAGAAGGCACGGATCTGGAGATCACTCAGCTCAATGCCAACGACGGCACAGTCGAAGGCATAAAGAGCGACAAGCTCAATGTTCTGGCAGTCCAGTATCATCCGGAAGCCAATCCCGGACCGCTCTGCACTGAAGACCCCTTCTTCGGATCTGTCTTGAGAATAATGAATGACAAGACTGCTGCCGCCGGGAGGCGATAGAGATGCCCAAAAGAAATGATATTCACAAGGTCCTTCTCATCGGTTCGGGGCCTATTCAGATCGGCCAGGCGGCAGAATTTGATTTCTCCGGCTCTCAGGCCTGCAAGTCTCTGCGCGAAGAGGGAATCGAGGTCGTCCTGGTCAACTCCAATCCGGCCACCATCATGACCGATCCGGACACCGCAGATAAAGTCTACATTGAGCCTTTGGTGCCGGAGATCGTGGCCAAGATCATCGAGAAGGAGAGGCCTGATGGAATTATCGCCGGCATCGGCGGCCAGACAGGTCTGAATATCACATCCGAGCTGGCGGAGATGGGCGTTTTAGAGAAATTCAATGTCGAGGTACTGGGCACGTCCGTCAAGTCCATTCGAGAGGCAGAGGATCGCGACCTCTTCAAGAAAGCCATGCAGCGGGTGGGCGAGCCTGTGCCGAAGAGCAAAGCGGTCAACACCCTGCAGGAGGCTCTGGCGGTCATGGAGGAGCTGGGACTGCCGCTGGTAGTCCGGCCCGCCTACACATTAGGCGGCTCTGGTGGCGGTATTGCCAAGACTCGCGAGGAACTACTCTCCATCTGCGAGCTGGGGCTAAAGAGGTCTCGCATCAGCCAGGTCCTGCTGGAGGAGAGCGTAGGTGGCTGGATTGAGCTGGAGTACGAGGTGATGAGAGACTCGAACAATACCTGCATCACCATCTGCAATATGGAGAACATGGACCCCATGGGCATTCACACTGGCGAGTCCATTGTCGTCACGCCCATCCAGACCCTGTCCGATAAGGAGATTCAGATGCTGCGTAGCTCCGCCATCAACATCATCCGCGCTTTAGAAATTGAAGGTGGCTGCAACATTCAGTTCGCATTCAAGAACGGGGAGTACCGGGTCATAGAGGTCAATCCCCGCGTCTCCCGATCCTCGGCTCTGGCCTCCAAGGCCACAGGCTACCCAATTGCCCGAGTTACCGCCAAGATCGCTATCGGCATGACACTCGATGAGATCAGAAACGATGTGACCAAAGAGACGCCCGCCTCCTTCGAGCCCGCTGTGGATTATGTGGTGATCAAGATTCCCCGCTGGCCGTTCGACAAGTTCGTCAAGGCCAACAAGACCCTCACCACGGCCATGAAATCCACTGGCGAGGTCATGGCCATTGGACGCAGCTACGAAGAGGCTCTCATGAAGGCCATTCGTTCCCTGGATATCGATAAAGATCTGGGGTACGCGGGAAAGTTCACCACCTGGACGGATGAGGAGATCAAAAACCTCCTGGAAAATCCCACTGACGAGCGGCTTTTTGCCATCTACCAGGCCTTGAAGAGGGGCATGTCATCAGAGGAGATCTCAAAGATCACCGGCATTGAGCCTTACTTCCTCTACAGGATGGAGAACATCATTGCCATGGAGAAGGAAATAGGGGTCGAACTGAATTTCGAGACCCTGAGGAAGGCCAAGCGCACCGGCTTTACCGATAAGCAGATAGCCAGCATCGTGGGCAAAAGCCGGGAAGAGATAACCGATATGCGTATCTCGCTTGGCATCATTCCTACCTACAAGATGGTGGATACCTGTGCCGCCGAGTTTGAGGCCAAGACCCCCTACTACTACTCCACCTACGACACCCAGTGCGAGCTGGTACCCTCAGACAAAAAGAAGGTGCTGATCCTGGGCTCAGGCCCCATCCGCATCGGCCAGGGTATCGAGTTTGACTACTGCACAGTTCATGCTGTGATGGCGCTGCGCGAGCAGGGCATCGAGACCCACATCGTCAATAACAATCCGGAGACCGTTTCCACCGATTACGACACTTCGGACAAGCTCTTCTTTGAGCCGGTTACTTTAGAGGACGTCATAAACATCCTCGAAAAGGAGCAGCCTTACGGTGTACTGGTGCAGTTCGGCGGCCAGACGGCCATAAACCTGGCCTTCCCCCTGGAAAAGGAGATCGCGCGCCGCGGCCTGAAGACAAAGATCCTGGGCACCAGCCCGGACAGCATTGATTTGGCGGAGGACAGGGAGAGGTTCAATGCTCTCATGGACCGGTTGAACATCCCTCAGCCCAGTGCCGGCATCGCCTTCACTCCCACCGAGGCCAAGGCCGTTGCCACCAGGATCGGCTATCCCGTGCTGGTGCGGCCCAGCTACGTTCTGGGGGGCCGGGCCATGGAGATCGTTTACGACGAGGCGGGCCTGGAGGTCTATATGCGCGAGGCGGTGCACGTCTCCCATGAGCATCCGGTTCTTATCGATGATTTCCTGCAAAACGCCGTGGAGATCGATGTGGACGCTGTTTGCGACGGAACAGATGTTCTGATCGGCGCCATCATGGAGCACATCGAAGAGGCTGGCATTCATTCGGGCGACAGCGCCTGCATGATTCCGCCCCAAACCTTGCCGGGTGTGGTTTTAGAGGTGGTGAGGGACTACGTACGCAAGATCGCGCTTGGTCTTAACGTCGTGGGTATTGTGAACCTGCAAATGGCCTACAAGGACGGCGCAGTCTATGTGCTGGAGGCAAATCCCAGGTCGAGTCGCACCATACCCTTCGTCTCCAAAGCCGTGGGCCTGCCCCTGGCCAAGATTGCCGCCAACGTCATGATTGGAAAGTCCCTCCGCGAGCAGGGCTTTACTCAGGAGCCCAAGACGCCTTACGTCTCCGTCAAAGAGGTGCTCCTGCCCTTCGACAAATTACCCGGCGCGGATGTGCTGCTGGGGCCGGAGATGAGGTCTACGGGCGAGGTCATGGGCATAGACTACAAACTTGGCCTGGCTTTCTTCAAGGCAGAGCTGTCTGCGGACAATCCGCTGCCTCTGGAGGGCATGGTCTTCATCTCCGTCAAAGATGAGGACAAGGCTGCCGTTGCAGTGGCTGCCAAGAAGCTGCATGAAGCGGGGCTCTCCATCATTGCGACGGATAGCACAGCCGAGTACCTGCGCCGCTCGGGCCTGCCAGTAGTGAGAGTGAATAAGATCTACAACGGCAGCCCCAATATCATGGACTACATCAAGATTGGCGAGGTGAAGCTGATCATCAACACGCCCACCACCAAGCAGTCGGTCAAGGACGGCGTCCAGATCCGGAGAAGCGCCGTAGATTACCACCTCCCCTACATCACCACCATCCAGGCGGCTGTGGCAGCAGCAGATGCGATTCTCATGGCTAAGAAGGATCAGATCACCATCAAGGCGCTGGATGAGTATCACAAAGAGGTCTACTACAATTGAAATTTGGATAGGGCCGGGCACGATGCCGGCCCTATCCAAATTTCATTTTAGCTATTTCCAAGTCGGACCGAAGACTTTATCTGCGAGAACGAGACAGGGAAGGTGCTTGCGGGCCCGTGGTCTAGCTGGTTATGACGTCGCCTTGACATGGCGGAGGTCATGCGTTCGAATCGCGTCGGGCCCACTTGAGCCCAAGTAGCTCAGTTGGGAGAGCGTCAGACTGAAGATCTGAATGTCCCCGGTTCGAGTCCGGGTTTGGGCATATAATCATTATCCCACCCTCGGAGCTTTTTTACGAGTAATAGAATAGCGATTTCACATCTCGAGCCTCCTGGCATTTACCGCCACAATCACCGTGGACAGGCTCATGAGCACCGCTCCCGCTGCCGGGCTGAGCAGGATGCCCCAGCTATAAAGAACGCCCGCTGCCAGTGGAATGGCAATGACGTTGTAGCCCGTGGCCCAGACCAGGTTTTGCAGCATCTTGGCGTAGGTCTTGCGAGAGAGGCTGATGATATTGACCACATCGCGCGGGTCATTTCTTACTAATATTATGTCCGCAGCCTGGATGGCCACATCCGTTCCCGCGCCGATAGCGATGCCCACATCCGCCTGGGCCAGGGCGGGTGCATCGTTCACCCCATCTCCCACCATGGCCACAATGAATCTTTCCTGCACCTTCTTGATGGCATCCGCTTTCTCGCCAGGCAAAACCTCAGCGAAGAACTCATCCAGCCCCAACTCCCTGGAGACCGCCCCGGCTACAGATCGATTGTCTCCTGTGAGCATCATACATTTTATGCCCATCGATTTGAGCCGGTCCACGGCCTCTCGGGATTCTTTCCTGACAACATCGGCCAGAGCAATAGCACCCAGGGGCTTTTCGCCCTCCAGCAGAATCACCACTGTCTTTGCCTGCCCGAGCAGCCGCTCCAGCCGCTCGAACTGAAAATCGTTTTTCAGCTCTTTCAGATATCCAGGGCTGACGATCTTCAGATTTCTGCCCCCTACCTGGCCTTCGATTCCCTCACCGGGAATGAGCCGAAACTCCTGGGGCGTGCGGATGGCTAGATCTCTCTCCTCCGCTTTTTTCGTCACTGCCTGGGCGATGGGATGCTCCGCCCGGCCCTCCAGGGACGCTGCCAGCTCCAGGATTCTGTTCTCATCCGCCTCCGCCAGAGGCAGAATGTCTGTGACACCAAAGCGCCCTTCCGTGAGGGTGCCCGTCTTATCGAAGACCACGGCCGAGATGTCTTTGGCCGTTTCAAAGGCCTGCCGCTCTCGAACCAGAAGCCCGGATTTGGCGGCCAGAGAGGTGGACACGGCTACCACCAGAGGAATGGCCAGCCCCAGAGCGTGGGGGCAGGCAGTGACCATGACTGTCACCGCCCTCTCCACGGCAAAGGCAAAACCCTCCCCCAGGATGAGCCAGGCGGCCAAGGTGAGGCTGCCTGCCGCCAAAGCCACAACCGTGAGGGCGAATGCCGCTTTGTCGGCCAGGTTTTGCGTCTTTGATCGGCTCTCCTGGGCGCGTCTTACCAGTTCAATCACCTGGGATAGGTAGCTGTCCTTGCCCGTCTTCGTAACGGCCACCGTTACCGCTCCTGAGCCATTTATCGAGCCGGCCATGACCTCGTCTCCAGCTCTCTTGATCACCGGCTGAGACTCGCCGGTGAGCGCTGATTCATTTACATCCGAGGCCCCCTCCAGTACCCTTCCGTCTGCAGGAATCTTTTCGCCGGGCTTTACCAGAACGTGATCTTCCGGTTTTAGGTCTGCAACATTTACCTCATGCACCGCACCGTCCCGGATCTGATGCGCCTGAGAGGGCAGGATCTTTGCCAGCTCCTCCAGGGCGCGCGAGGCACCCATGGTCGATCGCATCTCGATCCAGTGACCGAGGAGCATGATGTCTATCAGCGTGACCAGCTCCCAGAAGAAGTCCATTCCGGCAAAGCCAAAGATTACAGAAGAGCTGTAGACGTAGGCCACGGTTATGGCTACTGCCACCAGGGTCATCATGCCCGGCTGCCTTTTTCGAAATTCGGCTTTCAGGCCGACAAAGAAGGGATAGCCGCCATAGAAGTAGACGGCTGAGGAGAGCAGGAAAAGGAAGGTACCGGAGCCGGAAGGCTGCCAATGAAAGCCGAAGAACTGCTGCACGTGAGGAGAGAGCAAGAGCACCGGCCCGGTAAGGATCAGAGAGAAGATCAGTCGCCGCTTGAAATCGGCCAGCATGTCCTGATGGCCTTGGCCTGCATGGCTCTGCCCGGCATGGCTGGAATGACTCATTTGAGGCTTATCTTTTTGGGCTCTATCCGGCAGGAAATCCTCTCTTGCCCCCATTTCCTGGTCTTGCTTGGGCTTTTTCTCTTCGACCTTTGCCGCAGGCTCCAGATCCGTGGGCTCGTGATGCGAGTGGGATGATGGCATGGGGATCACTCCTGCCAGTAATTCTTGCTAGTAATACTATCGTCTTGAGGAGAAAAAGCCTTCGTCAGTTGTAATGATTATCGATTCTTATTCGCCAAGTGAAGATCTATAAATTATGAGCGTGAAAAATGTTACTGGTGTTCTCATGAATGAAGGCTCGCAAAAATCTGATCCATTAAAAACCTACCGGGAGAAGAGGGACTTTTCTCTCACTTCCGAGCCCTCGGGCGAGAGAGCCGTCTCAGGAAGCTGTATCTTTGTGGTGCAAGAGCATAGATCCCGCAGTCTGCACTATGATCTGCGCCTGGAGGTAGACGATGTCCTCAAGTCCTGGGCCGTTCCCAAAGGCCCTTCCCTCGATCCCAGGGACAAGCGTCTGGCTATACAGACCGAAGACCATCCTCTAGAATATGCTCTTTTCCAGGGCACGATCCCGCAAGGCCAGTACGGTGCCGGAACTGTGGTCGTGTGGGATACGGGCCCCTATCGAAATATGACCCAAAAAGATGGGCAGGAGATCTCTATGGGGGAGGCCCTGCATAGTGGTCACGCTACCTTCTGGCTGGAGGGCAAAAGGCTCAAAGGCGGCTATGCTCTCACCCGCACCAAGCGAGGATGGATCCTGGTCAAGATGAAGGATGAGATGGCCATAGCGTCAAGCGAAAATAAAGAGGACCATCAGCCGAAGAGCACAGGCTCTCCGTAAAGCCGCCGTCTCATCTTACTGCCAGCGGCGTGGGGCAAGGCAGAAGACATGGCCCAGGTAAGCCAGGTGTCCTGGCCAAGATGACGGTCCCGGCAAATCGGCAAAGAATCTGCCACTGCCGGGACTTGTCCTTGCGTTCCTACAAAAAAGGCGCTACTGCCTCTCTGCGTTCAGTGCCCTGGCCCTCTTGCCTTCTTCAATTAATTCTTTGACCCTCTGACCACCTTTGTGGCCGATTTCTTCATAAAAATCTTTTCCATGTGTTTGAGCGGTCTTCATGCCACCTCTTCTTCCTGCCTCCTGAACTGTCATCGTGCCCTTTACTTCTTTTTTAGACCTTTTCTTATCCTCAGCCATTCATATCCCTCCTGAACTTATAATTAAAATTTTCATTTTTTCTTGGTTTAACAATACATTTGCCAATATTCTTTCTTCGTGAGATTGGCGACAAATATGCCCATTGTGGCCTGCTTATCATAATCCCTTGATGCGTGCCCAAGGAAACATTAAATCAATCATCGCAATTAATTCAATTAATTCGCTATTGTAATCTAGTATCTCTTCTTTCAATATTTATGTTTTGCGCCTAATCTAATCTGGAATTAGTGGAGAAAATAGTGGTATAAATATCTGAAATTGAGGATTATTCAGGCCCATATGACGTCACCAAGAATTAATAAAAGTAGATACTTTAGGGATTAGCAGGAATACCACTAAATATTTCATGGCCAAGTCACCTCACGCTAACTAGCCATGCCCGTCTCTTAGTAATCAATATCATAAGAGCACTTATGGAGAATGATCGATTGCTTTGAGGTCTTTTTTGCGCCGGACAAAAAAGAAATGGAATCTCAAACTATAATCCGTAAGTTAGTTCATTACTTACAGTTCAGGTACTATCAATAATGACTGTTGATATGCTTACAGACATATTATTCCTGGCCCTCTTGCAGAGAATCAATATCCTGGTACCCGATTCTGGTTACCGTCATCTCTTTGACCAGCGCCCTGGCTATTTCCCTCAGCCCCAGCTCTTCTTCTGCCATGAGGATCTCGTCCTTCTTGGCCCGGGTCATGGGCTTGCTCGGCACGGCAGTGCAGGATTTGGTCTCTGCGGCAATGCCGTAGGTGCCTACCTTTCTGGCCAGATCCGTGATCTCCGTTTTGTCCAGAGAGATGAGCGGATGAAATACTGGAACTCCTACCGCCGCCTGCTCAGCCAGAATGTTATCTGCGGTCTGCGAGGCTACCTGGCCCATGGAATAGCCGGTGACAATTCCCAGGCACCCCTGTATCTCCATGACCTCTGTAGCTATCCGGTACATCAAGCGCCGGCAGAGGATGCAGGTGGCTCTCGGATAGTGAGATGCTATTTTCTCGATTCCCCGGCTGATGGGGATGGTGATAAAATCGATCTTTCTGCCGGCTGTCCAGTCCGCCAGAACCTCGGCGCATCTCATGGACTGGTCTATGGCATCGGCATAGGGCCGGGAGTCGAAATGCAGGAGAGTGACCGGACAGCCCCTCTTCATCATCATCCAGGCGGCCACGGGCGAGTCAATGCCTCCGGAAATGAGAACTAACATTTTGCCCTGCGACCCCAGGGGCAGGCCGCCCACGCCCTTCACAACCTCAGTGAAGATGAAGGCCCGCTCCTTCCTGGCTTCAACGAAGATCTCCAGTTCCGGCTTATTCAGGTCCACAGAGCAGCCTGTGGCAGTTCTAACGGCCTCACCCACGACCCGTCCTATTTGCTCGCTGGAGATGGATACCCCTGAGCGCCTGGGCCGGATGGCAAAAGTGCTCGGTTTGGCCTGGCCGGCCAGCTCTACCGCCGCCCGGCTTATCTCCTCCAGATCCGAAGCGACTGTCCTGGCGGGGCTGGTTGAGACTACTCCAAAAACACGTGCTGCAATCTCGCTTGCCCTGGAGTCAGAGGTATGGATGAAGATCCGGCCCTCGCCCTTCTCCATCTTATGTTCCACCCTGGCCCTATGCAAGGAAAAAGCAATATTGCCAGCTAAAATGCGTTCCCAGTTCTGCCTGGTCCAGCTATCTTTTAGTGTGATCTCCCCGTAGCGAACCAAGACTACGTCCTGGGAGATCATGTTCTGATTTGAGTAGCCTTTGCAGATCTCTTTATCTTCTTGACTCTAGAACCTGCGGCTGTATATCTTTGCATCGGACCGGGCTTCTTGTGAGTGGCCTCAGCCTTGGTAACCTGCCGGACCTGACCCTTTCTACCCTTAATCTTGACCCATACTATGCTTCCTGTCTTTCCCATGAGATGTCCCTATCAAAGCAGGATTTAAAAAGGTTGTGATTAGGGTTTTCTAGAATCGCAATGCTTTGATGACCGCACCCAGGGAAATGCTTAGCAAAAGCCTTTTAAAGACCACAGACCAGTAGGCCTACTGCATTTTGGGACAGTGGGGTAGCCTGGTCTATCCTCGAGGGTTTGGGACTCTTGGACCGCGGTTCGAATCCGCGCTGTCCCATTATTTGGTTTTTCAATTGTTTCTCAATCATCGCTCTTCAGCCTTATACGATTACGATCTCTTTACAGCAGCGGCAGGCTCTCTCCAGCTCCGCAGTATTCGCGCCGGGAAAGTGATCGATCAGGCAAATGTCGCCGGGCCGCGCTCTCGAAAAGAGCCTCACCAGGTCGCCATGATATACCTCGATCTCGCAGGCCCCGTGGGCGCGACCAACGAGCACCGGCTCCTTTCCCACTTCGTTCTTGGAAGTTTCCGGATACTCAATCTCATCGATACCAAGCAAGTTTCTATTAACTTCTAGATTTAGCAGCACATTTTGCACGCCGGCAAGCCAGGCATCATTGAGCACCACGCGCTTGGCCCCGGCCAAAACGCACATCAGCCCCAGCGTTCCTGGACCGGAAAGCCCATCCACCACATCGCGAAGCTTTTCCTGCAAATATAGCTGCTCTAAAATTCTCATCTTGGGGGCGCTCTGCCGGGAAAATTCAATATGTATTCGCGACTGGCTCTTGTATATCACCGTTTCGCCAAAGAGGCTTTGAGAGATGTCGGCGCGCATGTCGCAGCCGGCCAATAGCACGTTCTTCTGGGGCTTTTTCCCTGAGTCGACCACGCCGGCAACGCCTCGGCTCAGAATCACTCCCTTGATCTCGGGAATTTGCTCTAGCATTGCCTCTGCGGCCTCTTTGCTGTACCTGTCACCGGATAGTATCAGGCTCCTGGGCCCAAGCCGCGGCGAGTAGGCCAAAGGATAGCCGACCTCAATTAGTGGCGAGCCTACGGAGCGCAGCGTCTCATCTTTGTCGCGCAGACCGTAGCCTTGCAGCAGGTGCAGAGCATCGAGCATTACGCCGTCAAGCGTGGCTCTGCCGCATGATTGGCACCTTTCCACCCTTTCCGGAAGAAGCTTTGCCCCTGCGGTCTTGTCTAAATTAGGCTGCGGCGCGCAAGCGGGGCAGGCCGGGTACCTTTGTTCTATCTCTGCCAGAACCTCTCTTGCAGGCTGAATGCAGCCTTTTCCGCAAACAGGACACTTCATAGTATGCCAATCTCCCGGGAGTATTTCGCCATTCGAGTGAGATTTAGGCTCTTTCCTTTAGAAAGGTTTGTAAATAAGAAAATCATTAAGGCGGCGAAGGTGGTTTTGGACATGGCACAGAGAGGCATTAGGGAGTACGATGCAAAGCGTTTGCTGGCCGGATTCCTTCCCCAGTACCTCAATGAATTCTCCTATAAAGGCGATCTCGCCCTTGTGGGACCAGAGACCGATCTGGAGGAGCTGGCATCAACTCATCCCTGGCTGAAGACGGCCAGGCTTGTCGTCAAGCCGGATCAGCTCTTTGGAAAGAGGGGCAAGCACGGGCTGGTTCTTCTGGATGCAGATTGGGATCGGGCGAAGAAATACCTTCATGAGAACATGGGTGCATTGGTAGCGGTTGGAGGCATAACCGGAAGGCTATCTCATTTCTTAATTGAACCCTTCATACCACACGAAGAGGAGCTTTATGTGGCCATCAGCTCTGATGGTGATGGCGACAACATATTCATCTCCATGCAAGGCGGCGTCTTTGTTGAGGAGAATTGGGACAGAGTAGTTCGTTTTCATGTAGATGTACTGGCAGGAATGGACGGCGTTGATATAAAGTCCGGGTTGCCGAAGAGCCTGGGGGAAAAGAGCACCGCAATTGAGAATTTCGTCAAGGCTTTGTGGCGCTTTTATGCAGAAACGGGCTTTTCCTACCTGGAGATCAATCCCTTTACCTTCCATAACGGCTCCATTGTGCCCCTGGATATGGTGGCCAAGCTTGATGATGCTGAGGAATACTGGCAGAGGAAGAGATGGTCAGGTCTTGCTTTCCCCGAGCCCTTCGGCAGGAGCCTGTCCAAGGAGGAGCTCTTCATCAAAGATCTCGATTCCAAGACAGGAGCCTCTCTGAAGCTGACCATTTTAAATCCGGAAGGACGGGTCTGGACCATGGTGGCCGGAGGTGGGGCGAGCGTGATCTACGCCGATACCATCTGCGACCTGGGTTTTGCCAAGGAGATGGCCAATTACGGCGAATACAGCGGCGATCCCAATACCGAGGAGACTTACTACTACACCAGGACCATTTTGGACCTGATGACGCGTCGCATTGACCCCCGGGGAAAGATGCTGCTCATCGGAGGCGCTATTGCCAACTTCACAGATGTGGCCAAGACCTTCAAGGGCGTGGTCATGGCTCTGGAAGAGTACCAGGAAAAGTTGCATGAAGCAGGCGTCAAGATCTATGTGAGGAGAGGGGGCCCCAACTACGAGCAGGGCCTGAAGCTCATGCGTAATGTTGGCGGAAGGCTAGGCGTGCCCATTGAAGTATACGGACCTGAGACGCATATGACCAGAATTGTTCCCCTTGCCCTGGAGGATGCATCTGCATGAGCCAGAATTACGTTCTCTTTGATAGAAACACGAAAGCCTTCGTCTACGGCTATCAGACCAATGCCATTCAGCGCATGCTGGACTTCGATTACATCTGCAAACGCCCCGCTCCCAGCATCTCTGCCATCATCAATCCCAGTCGAGCCGGCATTCACAAGGCCTTTTGGGGAAGCAAAGAGATCATCCTGCCCATGTACAGGAGCATCTCCCTGGCAGCCAAAGCCTATCCAGAGGCCGATGTGATGGTCAACTTCGCCTCGCACCGTTCCGCCTTCGAGACCACCATGGAAGCATTGGCTGAGGAGAGCATTCGCATTGTGGCTGTCATTGCCGAGGGTGTGCCGGAGAGGAAGTCGCGAATCATGAGCGCCACCGCCAAAAAGCAGGGCAAGATCATCATCGGTCCAGCCACGGTTGGAGGTATGACGGCAGGAGCTTTTCGCATCGGCAATACCGCCGGAACCATCGAGAACATCATCGCCTCCAAGCTCTACCGGGCGGGATGTGTCGGCTTTGTCTCCAAGTCGGGAGGCATGCTCAATGAGGCCTTTAATATCATCTCCAGAAACTCAGACGGCATTTACGAGGGCGTGGCCATTGGAGGAGATCGCTATCCTGGCTCGACCATGCTCGACCACATCCTGCGCTATGAGGAGAATCCTGCCATCAAGATGATTGCCTGCCTTGGAGAACTAGGCGGTGAAGACGAGTACAGGATCATTTCCGCCCTAAAAGAGGGCAAGATCAAAAAGCCGCTGGTAGCCTGGGTGACTGGAACCTGCTCGCCCGTGCTTCCCGCCAGCGTTCAGTTCGGCCATGCTGGAGCCAAGGCAGATACTCATAAGGAGACGGCTCAGGCCAAGAATGATGCTTTTCGCGAGGCAGGCGCCTACGTTCCCACATCATTCGACGGCTATGGCGATACGGTGCGACGGGTCTACGAGATGCTTCTCTCCAAGGGCATGGCTATTCCGTTTGAGGAGCCCGAGGCGCCCAAGATCGCGGCCGATTATAGCAAAGCCCTTGCTTCCGGTGACATCAGAAAGCCGACCACATTCATCTGCACTGTCTCAGATGACAGTGGGGAAGAGGTGCTCTACGCGGGCAAGAAGCTCTCTGCCGTCCTGGAAGATAAGATGGGCATTGGTGGTGTCATCGGCCTGCTTTGGTTCAAGAAAGAGCTGCCCGACTATGCAGCCGGATTCATTGAGCTTGTCTTGCAGATCGTAGCCGACCATGGCCCGGCCGTATCCGGGGCCCACAACGCTATCGTCGCCTCCTGCGCCGGAAAAGACCTCATATCATCACTATGCAGCGGCCTCTTGACCATCGGCCCGCGCTTCGGTGGGGCCATAGATGATGCTGCCCGCGAGTTCAAGCACGCCAAGGAGACGGGGATGCCTCCTGAGCAGTTCGTCAATGACATGAAGAGGAAGGGCATCAACATCCCGGGCATCGGCCACAAGATCAAGAGCGTCAAGAACCCGGATAAAAGGGTGCAACTTCTCATAAGCTACGCCCGAGCGAACTTCCCCCATACGGAGCTGCTCAATTACGCCCTGCAGGTGGAGGAGCTTACTACGGCAAAGAAGGGGAACCTGATCTTGAACGTGGACGGATGCATCGGCATTCTCTTCTTAGACCTGATGACCTCCTGCGGAGCTTTCAGCAAAGAGGAGATCAATGAAGTGGTGCGTCTGGGCTATCTCAACGGGCTGTTTGCCCTGGGCAGAAGCATCGGACTGATCGGGCATATCCTGGATCAAAAGAGACTGGGCTCCCGGCTCTACCGACATCCTGCGGAGGATATCGCTTACATGATGCCCTCCCCGGAGGACATTAAATGCAAGCGTTGAGCTTAAGTGATAGGATCGCCGTTTAAGCCCTGAGGCGGGCGAGAATGGCGAATGCTACGATAAGCCAAAAAATTTTTTCACGGGCCTCCGGTTCCACTAAAATGGTGGAGCCGGGGGAGATTGTTGAGGCAGGCGTGGATTATGCCATGTCTCATGACGGGACAAGTGTCCTGGCCATCAAGGCCTTCCAGGAGATGGGATCGGAGAAGGTATGGGATCCGGAAAGTATTGTCATACCCTTCGATCATATCGTTCCTGCCAACAATGAGACGGCTGCCGAGCTGCAAAAGGATGTGCGGGCCTGGGCTAAAGAGCAGAAGATCAAGAGCCTCTTTGATTGCGGCAGTGGAGTCTGTCATCAGGTCTTTCCCGAGCAGGGCTTTGCTTTGCCCGGCCTATTGCTGGTAGGAGCCGATTCACATTCCTGCACCTATGGGGCCTTGGGGGCCTTCGGCACGGGTGTGGGAGCGACGGATATGGCTGAGATCTACTCCCGAGGGCGTTTGTGGTTCAAGGTGCCCGAGACCATAGCCGTGCGCGTTTCCGGCTCGCTTAAATCCAATGTCTCTGCCAAGGACATTGCTCTTATGGTGATTGGCAAACTGGGCGCTGACGGGGCGACATACAAGACCGTCGAGTACATCGGACCTGCCATCGAGGCCCTGAGCATCTCGGGAAGGATGACGATGTGCAATTTGGGCGTGGAGATGGGAGCCAAAGCGGCCATAGTTCCGCCCGACAAAAAGACGGACGCATGGCTCGCGGGCCGGGCGCGCCAGCCTTACACTCCGCTGCGCTCCGATCCCGGTTCATACGATTATGAATACGAATATGACATAACTGATTTAGAGCCGCAGGTGGCGGTGCCCTACCGGGTGGACAATGTTCGGCCCGTCTCGGATCTGGATGGCCTGGAGGTCGATCAGGTCTTCATAGGCACATGCACTAACGGAAGGCTGGAGGATCTGGCTGTGGCGGCCCGCATTTTGAAGGGAAAACGGGTTATGGCCAGAACCCTGGTCATCCCAGCCTCGCGGGAGGTTCTGTTGGAGGCACTGCAAAGCGGCATCATCCAGACGCTGGTAGAAGCCGGGGCGATGATCGGTCCGCCCGGATGCGGGCCCTGCCTGGGGGCGCACATGGGCGTCCTGGCGGAGGGTGAGGTCTGCGTCTCCACATCCAACCGCAACTTCCCGGGAAGGATGGGCAAAGGAGGACTGGTTTATCTGACGAGTCCTGCCACAGCGGCGGCCTCGGCCCTGAGCGGCTATCTGGCCGCGCCCGAGATTTAGAGCAATTTGATTATAATTTGTGAAATGGAGCCCCTTTCGAAGATGAGATTTGATCTGCATGTGCATTCCAACTGTTCCGACGGCCGCGATGAGGTCAGGACCATCCTGCGGGCCGCCGTTCGCCGGGGACTGGCCGGTCTGTCCATAACCGATCACGACACACTGCAAGGCTCACTAGAAGCCCTCAAGATCATCCGGGAAGAGAGGCTGGACCTTATCCTCATCCCAGGAGCGGAGGTCACCACCGCCGAGGGCCACCTGCTCGTCCTGGGAGTGCAGGAGCTGCCGCCTCGTGGGCTGAGCCCTGAAGAAACGTCCGAGATGGCCCGCGAACAGGGTGGCATCACCATAGTCCCCCATCCTTACCATCCCTTCCGCCACGCCATCGGGCGCATACCGGACTGCGATGCCGTGGAGGTCTACAACTCCAAGCATCTCTTCGGCATAGCCAACGCAAGGGCCCGGAGGAACGCCAAGAAGCTAGACCTGCCCATGGTGGCGGGAAGCGACTCGCACTTTGCGGCCACGGTTGGGCTGGGGGTGACGGAGATCGAGGCGGCAGACGCGGAGGAGGCGGTAGAGGCCATCCGGGCCGGGCAGACGCGCGTGGTGGGCAAGAGGACACCGCCGCGGTTTTTCATTGGGAATACCTTCCAGTCGATCTACATGATTATGAGGAAGGGTGTGCGAAGAGGGCGAAAGGTGTAGCTACGACTACTCTTCATTACAAAATTCAGGGCACCTAACAGACAAAGCTATGAGAGATACCTGAAGAGGACATGAAATTGAATTATGGGATGCAGTCTTGACTAAATATTTAATTTGGATTATCATTAAATGGCCTTAACGGGGGACGGATGGCTGAGAAAAGTGCGATCGGGCTAAGGCAAAAGCTGAGAGACGATTTTATCTCAGGAGAGCCAAATGCACTTAGGCATGAGGCACTCCTTGAGCTGCTTTTAAGCTATGCTCTGAGCAGAGGAAATCCTGAGCCGTTGGCTAAAAAGCTCATCTTAGAATTTGGAGGACTGGATGGCGTTTTGTCCTCTGATTTTGATGCTCTATGCCGGGTAAAGGGAGTGAAATCATATACTGCAACGCTCCTAAAGCTCGTAGGATATCTTCGCGCCAATGAGACTGCTAAGGATCAACAAAAATTAGTTTTTGAGAAGCCGCAACAGAGCCTAAGTAAGTTTCAACCATTGTCAGATCAAAAGCCCATATTGGCATCGAAGAAAGAGACGCAATTGCGCAAAGCAAATATTGCCAGGCGCAAAAGCGATCTCTTCACCAATTCTGTTCTAAAAGAAGCCATTGAGATTCTGCCCAGGCTGCCTGATACGGAAGACATCGGCATAATAAGAGCTTTTCTCAAGGAGAACCTGCCCTTCAGCGGGCAGAACACCAGAGATAGATATGTTCCCTACATCGTGAACAGGCTGTTTCCTGATGGCAAGGCGGATCAGGCGATGAGATCTTTTGCCAGGATTTACTCGGGGCGCCAGGAGCTTCGAGATGCTTGCTTTTACCGGTTCTGCAAGGCCGAACCCTTGATGGTCTCCATCTTTAATGACATGTTGATGCCGGCCGTTGGTTATGGCCGCCTAGACCAATCGAAGTTAAGAGAATATCTGGCAGCACGTTACCCCTCGGCCAAAGTTACCAATCTGTCTGCCCAGGCCATTGTAAGTTCTCTTGTAGCTGGCGGCCTAGCTCGATCAGACCGAAAGATAATCAGTTTTGGCTACCGCGATCCATTGACAGCCTCCCTGGCCTTTGTGATCCACAGCGAATTTCCAAAGCCTGGAATGTACGGGATATCAATTGTGGAGCAGAATCAAGCTATAAAATCAATGCTCTGGAACCCAGATAAGCTGCTTGCTGGGCTATATGAACTGAGGAATCTGGGCATCCTGGCAAAGGTTTCAGAGATCGACAGATTCAGGCAGTTCACTACCAAGTTCACTCTAGAGGAACTTATCGAATACTTAGGAAAAGAAAGAATAATCCAATAATATTTTTTGTCCGACCGAAGGCAGCTTAAAGGACTTATTACTTCAATGCATGAAGTGAATTAATGATCTCTTGGGAGGGACGCAGGCATAAGGGATACGGAAATTATTGAAGCCATTATAGCCAAGCTCTCAGTTGATGTGGGAAGACACCTGTATGGCATAGTCGGTTCTTACAGTGCCCTGGAGCGGTTTGCATCCCGTCTCCAGGAAGCGAAGACCTCTGACGGGCAGCCCTTCCCAGTCCCAACTTCGGTAAACAAAGGAATACTCAGTGCTATCCCGGACGACGAGTTCAAAAAGCTCGTTGAGAGCGAGGCCAGGAAGCCCGAGCCTACCCGAGCCCATATCTACCGGGCCTTTGAGAAGTTTTTGCGCCAGCAGCTCATGAAGAACGGTCTCGTAGTGCTTTCAAACCTGGAACTTCTCTTCGCCTATGACGTGGACCTGAATCCTCTGCGCACTCTGTCCACGGACCAGAAGAGAGCGATACTGCTCTTGCCCGGAAGGCGTGCCGGCGACAAGATAATCATGTTCTCCGAGTCCGGCGAAGACAGCTACTTGCTGCCCACCAACCTCATTGCAGATGATCACATATGGAGCCTGAACGAGCGAGCATAAGATAATGGAGCCGTATATTCCTGATAGATTGCCTCTTCAGACCATCGACTGGGAGATGCATGTTTCTCTTATCGGCAAAGCCAATGCAGCGCTTGCCAGATATGATGGAATCCTCCTCGGAATTGTCAATCCCCAGGTGCTTCTCTCTCCGCTCACCACCCGCGAGGCTGTGCTGTCTTCGCGGATCGAGGGCACTCAAGCATCTTTGGAAGACGTCCTGCAGTATGAGGCGGATGTAGGAGAACCTCCGGAAGACGGAATCGGGAAAGATACTCCGGAAACCAGGGATATTCATGAGATAATCAACTACAGGAAGGCCATGGGTGCAGCAGTCGAGGAGATGAAAAAGCGGCCTTTTGGCATAAACGCGATTCGTGATCTTCATCGTATCCTCTTGGCAGGGGTTAGAGGCAGAAACAAGGACCCCGGAGAGATTCGGCGCATCCAAAATTACATTGCCCCGCCTGGCACTCCCCTTGAGCGGGCGACCTTTGTTCCCCCTACCCCGCCCATGATTATGGATGCGCTCTCCAATTGGGAAGAATACCTGCACGGCGACGAAAAGGATGCGCTGGTCCAACTCGCCATTCTCAAGGCTCAGTTTGAGCTGATCCACCCCTTTCTGGATGGCAACGGACGCATCGGCCGGATGCTTGTGCCGCTTATCCTCTACCAAAAAGGGATTCTCTCCAGTCCCATGTTTTACATCAGCGCCTATCTGGAGAGAAACCGGGACATTTACTACGAGCGATTGAGGGCAATATCCGGCGAGGGAGACTGGAACGGCTGGATATCGTTCTTCCTCAAGGCACTTGTAGAGCAGGCTGAAGAGAACAGCCACAAAGCGAGGGCGATCCTGGCTTTGTATAACAGCATGAAGCAGCGGGTGCCGGAAATTACGCATTCCCAGCACTCTATTCAAGCGATAGATGCCATTTTCTCCCGGCCTATATTCAACTCCGCGTATTTCATAAAGAAATCGGAGATAAACAAAATGACTGCTCAAAGGATACTGCGAGAGATGAAAGAAAGCGGGATTCTTGTTGTTTCACGCGAAAGACGAGGAAGTCGATCCGCTCTCTACGAATTCTCTGAGTTGATCGATATCATTGAGAGGGACGAAGTGTGATGCAGTCCATTACCATATCGTCATGGAATCTGTTGTGTACCATCAAACAGAGTTCTATGATTTGCAGCGGAATTTGCATGTATTATATGAAACACAAATCTATTTGTGTATCACTAAACGAGTATCTATGATACATAACGGAGTTTGCGTCTAATATATGATCCACAAATCCGTTTGTGTCTCATCAAACGCAGGTTTGTGACACGCAATGGAGTTTGCGTGTAATAGATCACCCAAAAAAGCGCACTACGGGATGTTGAAGCGGCAGGGTTGACAAGTAGTTGCAAGCTCATCCAGAACCTGCTGCTGAGCCCCAAGATCGAAGCGGAAGGACCGAACTATGACCGAATGGAAAGACGAGCGTAAGAATAAGAAGGCAGTGGCGCGCAGGCGCCTTGTTCCCCAGATGCCCGAGGGCTACTACTCCGGCGACAAGCCCAACCCCAACCTGCGGGCATTCGTGCAGAAGCACCTGGCAGAGCGGCCTTACGATCCCGAGACTGATAAGTACGATGTCCCGGCCTTCGACCATGCCATCGAGACCACCAAGGCCACTGCCATCTACAACATGCACACCTACTGGTCCAAGAAGCCCCACGACGCCATCCGGGAGTACATCCGCCACTACACGAAACTGGGCGATCTGGTGCTCGATCCCTTCTGCGGCTCGGGAGGGACAGCGCTGGCAGCGCTCATGGATGGCAGAAAAGCAATCGCCATCGATCGCTCGCCTGCGGCTACCTTCATCACCAAGAACTACTGCACGCCCGTTGACGTCGCTGAACTGCGGGCGGCCTTTGAGGTGCTGAAGGCGAGGGTTATGCCGGAGATCGACTGGCTGTATGAGACAAGATGCGATCGATGTGGCGGAAAGGCGAAAACTGGTTACACGGTTTACTCGCAGGTTTTCCAGTGCCCGAGGTGCATGGAGAAAGTGCCGCTCTTCGACTGCCCAGAAGCAGAGGGAAGGACCAAGGCTGGGAAGCCCAAGAAGGTTCGGATCTGCCCTCACTGCCAGAAGCGCGGAATTACAGAAGAGATCAGCACTTCGAGCGAAAAATCCGAGGCCAAGCCAGTGCTCGTGAGCTACATCTGCGAGAATGGATGTAAGCCAGCAAGGGATGAGCGCAGGCACGATGACCCTGATCCCAGGAAGCGGGAGTTTTTCGAGAAATATGACCTTGGTAAGATCAAGGATATTGAGAGCAAAGAGATTCCATACTGGTATCCCAAAGATAGAATGATGCATGCTCCAGAGGATCAGGAATGCTGGGGTGTCAAGTGGAGGGCAGGGACCAGCAACTTCAGGACAGTAGATGAGCTTTTCACCAGGCGCAATCTTTGGGCGTTGGCGGCGATAAAAGATAGTATTTTATCTCTAAAAAATGCCGATCAAAATTTGAAAGACGCTTTTCTATTCTCACTGCAAGGAATATTGCTCATTAATAGCAGAATGTGTCGAGCTGAAACTACACAAACGCAAAATGGTACTTATTATATTCCTTCAATTTTTAAAGAACTAGTATCAATAAACTCTGTATCAACTAAGGTACGTACAATTTCTGATGCTCAAGCTGAATTAACTTTAGATTCAACAGAGTTTTTGATAAGTACCGAACCGGCACAAGTATTATCACTGCCTGCGAACTCTGTTGACTAC
>Ga0351898_1043_pt1 | contig 26181 bp, 25 predicted proteins | sample BONcelHT113001C5_FD_206873 | JGI IMG/M metagenome (GOLD analysis project Ga0351898, IMG submission 206873) | Enriched cells from coal bed in the Powder River Basin, Montana, United States - BONCAT cells T11 rep1 HSBNCT.T11.300.1.C5 ...
CAGGCTGTGTTCGGCCTGCCAGACGCAGTTGCCCTCAGTATCAAACAACTCCTTCGGCGTTCCCAGGTGATCGGTGACTATCGGAAAGAAAGAGACTTTTCCTACAGCGGAAATTGTCTCCTTCGCCAGCGGGTCGAATGTGCCGGGCTCGAAGTGCCAACGGCTGACTTCCGTTGTTTCACCGTTTGTCCGGTGTTCTTCCGCAAGCGTTGCACCCTGCCAGAGATAGCTGATGCTGCTTTTCCTGCCGGTGTTGCCGGTCTTGATGCACTCTTTTTTGATTCTGCGTCCAAACGCATCGTAAGTGTAGGCCCAGATCGCCCCGTCCTGCGTATGGGTTTCCGTCAACCGGTCGAAGTCGTCCCAGCGGAAAAACCAGGTCTTGGGGCGGAAACCGTTCTTGACGACCCGCTTCTCAACAACCCGGCCCCGGTTGTCATGACGGTAGCTGCTTCTGCCGATGCTTTTTACTTCTCCGTTTTCGTACTGGTGATGGCGGCCGTTGCTCTGTACCAGATTCAGCAGGGAGTCGTAGCTGTACTGCTCGCTGCTCTGTTTGTCCAGTCCTGTTGTGCGGGTTATCCGGTTGATCTGGTCGCGTGGGTCGTACTGGTAACTGCTAGTGCCGCGTTTGTTATCCTTTACTCCGGTCAGCCTGCCCGATTTGTCCCAGCGGTAGCGGCGTGACACCTCAGCCAGTCTTTCGTGGGCGGGAGATGGGTAGTTGTTTTTCTGTCCAGCCAGCTGGCCAACAAGTCTGCCGCAGGGGTCGTAGCTCTGCTGCAGCGAGAAGGCATTAAGGGACTGGGGATCAGGGACTGGAGACGGGGATAGACTTTTTTCGTTACGATATTGCCGCAGGGTTTCAAGGCCGCGACTATCTCTTGTGAACTCCAGCGTGTGACCGTTGCTATTCAATCCCTTGAACTGTCCCAGCAGATCGAAGGAGAAGTCCGTCTTTCCGCTGGAGCTGGTGCGGCCGATGCAGCGTCCTGCGCTGTCGTAGCGGTACGTTATTTCGCTACCGTTCTGGATTTCCTTTGCCAGCCTGCCCTTGTCGTCGTAGTTGAAGAGCAGTTCGCTTTCCGGCTCAAGGCTGGTTTTTGTGTAGGTCGCCGCCCTGGTGAGGCGGTCTGCCGGGTCATATTCGTAGACGATGCGCTGATTCGTGGTTTCGACCGCGACGATCCGGTCCAGTTCGTCCCAGGTGAGGTGCTGTTCCACCCCATCGGGAAGGCGTTTGGTTATTACCCGCCCGATGGCGTCTCGAATATAGCGGGTCTGCCGTCCGGCCCAGTCGCTTTCCATGGCCAGCTGTCCCGCCAGGTCGTAGCTGTAGGTCCAATGTTGCCCGGCGGCGTTGGTGATCCGCTTCAGCCGGGCGGCGTTGTCGTACTCGAGTGTGGTAGTTCGCCCTTTGGGATCGATGACACTGCGCAACAGGTCGAAGGCGCCGTGCCGGTAGCGGGTGGTCTGCCCCTCCTGGGCGATGTGGGTCTTCGGGCGCCCTTCGTTGTCGTAGGCAAAGCGCTCTTCGCCTTTGTCCGCATGGATGATGCGGCTGACATCACCGCGCGGGTTGTCGGCGGAATGGTCGTATTGGTAGTGGGTGCTGTGTCCGGCGGGGTCGGTGATACTTCTCGGCCGTCCCCAGCGGTCGAGGTCATATCCGGTGGTTTCCCCCAGGGTGTTGCGCAGGGAGGCAAGGCGGCCGAGTGGGTCGTAGCCGAGCCGGTTGGTGGTGCCGTCGGTGCCGGTCTCGGTGATGAGGCGGCCATGGTCGTCGTAGCTGAAGCGGCGGATGCTGCCGTCCGGCTCTTTCGCTTCGACGAGGTTGCCTCGTTCGTCGTAGTGCCATGAGGAGGCGGTGCCGTCGGGATAGTCGATTCCGGTGAGCTGGCCGTGGGTGTCGTAGGCATAGCGGGTGACGCGACCGGCCCCGTCGGTCTCGCCCATCAGGTTGCCGAAGGTGTCGTAGTCGAAACGCGTTACCCGGCCCAGGGCGTCGGTGGTGGACAGCCTGCGGTCCAGGCCGCTGACCTCATGGATGGTGATATTGCCCAGCGGGTCCTGTTCGCGGATGACCTGGTTGTTGTCGTTGAACCAGTACGTGAAGCAGCCGCCGGTGGCGTCGAAGTACTCTGTCTTCTTTTCGTCGGGATAGTAGACGAACCGGTCGTTGTACATGCCGTCCGGAGTTCTCGTGGCGACTACCCGGCCTTCGGCGTCGTAGGCGATGTCAACGCTGGTGGCGCCACTGTCATGCCAGTGCTTGAGCCAGCCTTCCTCGGTGTATGTGTAGTGGAATTCGCCGGCAAAAAGGCTCTGCGCATCGGTGAGCGCCCCAAGGGAGTCGTAGCCGTAGCGAACAAGTGGTTCGCTGTCGCCATCCCTTGTTACTGTTTCGATGAAACCTTCCGGCGTAGTCCTGACGATGAAGACCTCACCGTCGCTGTGCTCGACGCGGCGCAGATGGTCCTTCGCGTAGATGAAGTCGATGCGGTTGCTGTTTCTGTCTTTGATTGCCGTCAGGCGACCGACGTCGGGATTCGCCGCAGTTGTTTCGAATACCAGGGTCTGCTGATAACGGCTGTCGAAGAGGGTGGCTCGCTCTCGCGTGCCCCGGAGGTGGTAATGAGCGGCCTTGAGGTTGCGGGAGTTGAATTCCGGGCCTTTGCCCAGGGGGTACTGGAGCACTTCGCCCTCGCCGTCTTCCAGGTTGGCGGTCGGCTCGTCGGCGAGATACACCAGGCGTTGGGACCAGTTGCAGACCCACCGGGGGCCGAGGATGCTTGCAGCGGGGTCCTTGCCGGAGTAGGTGCGGGTGAGCCTGAGCGGCAGCATGGCGGGATATTCGAAGTCCGTGCGGAAGTCGAAATAGCTGCCGTCGGCCGGGTTGACCGGTTCGCCGCATTTCAGGCCCAGCTTGGACAGCAGGCGTCCCACGCCCAGGGAAAGGACCACTTGGGCGGTCGAGATGACGGCCTGCTCTCGGGCCGAGTGTTCGGCATCCTTCTTCAGATAGACGCCGGTGGTGTTGTCGGCGAAGATGGTTTTGCACCCTTGCTGGATGCTGGCATTGCAGGTGGTTTTATGACCGATGCGGGCCAGGGGCAGGCCATTGATGAAGATGGTTTCGCTCCCTTCGGCGATCTGAGGAGGGGGTGAGTGTTTGCGGCACAGTACCTTGTCGGTGACGCGGGCAACCGGCTTTCCTTCGAAAAAGACGTTGGGCGAGCCGGTGATGATTTTGCCGGTGACGGTGGCCATCTTGGAGAAAAAGCCGTTTACCAGCGCGCCGACACCACCCCCCGCCGCTCCGGCCACCAGCGCGCCGACGATTACGGCAGCCGCGCCGCCGGTACAGATAGTGGCAGCCAATAAAGCCCCGACCGCAACCCCCGCGACAAGTCCGCACAGTGCCCCGGCAAAAGCCGAGCCGTGGGCAATGGTGTGGTCGATTGTGGCCGGTTGCGGCCCCGGTTTGGCCAGTTTCGGCATGCCCAGAAAGTCGAGCAGCTTCTCATCGAGGGCAAAATGGTTGACCAGCCCTGCGCCTATGAAAACGCCCGCGGCTCCGGCAGCCAAGGCTCCGCCCAAAACCCCCAGGCCGGAGAATCCGCATTTGGCGAAGGCAGCCATACCGCCTTTGACAACGCCGACGGACGCTATTCCCGAGCTTGCCATATTGCCTATGTTCTTTATGTTTTTTACAGCTGTTTCATCATGGCTGTCCGTCCTGAGCGCTTCCACTACACCACTGTTGCCGGTTACAACCGCTTTGCCGGTGTCATACCACGATTCCGCGGTGCTTTTCACGCCATCCGGCAAACCGGGGTCTGTCCGGGCAGTATTGGCTGTCAACTCGCTCATGTCAGCTTTCCTTCATTTCATGGGGGGCTTGACCGACTGTGAAGCTTCTCATGGTAGCCACCAGTGTTGCGCGTGATTCGTCATCGATTTTTCCGGGTACGGTGGATGTGAGATTCAGCGCCTTGTCGTTATTGACGATAATGAATATCATCTGGTGCATGGCATTGCCCTGGTTGTCCCAGGTGAATTCGAGGAAATGGGCGGGCAGGCCGTTGATGGTGTCAGGGGTTTCAAAGAGAATTTCGAGACCGGGCAGTTCCCTTGACAGGATTGACTTCTGGTTCAGAAGGTAATCGGCAAGGAGCATTCCATCAGGCAGAGATTCACGCGTGACAACCAGATTTGTTCCTTTGGTAGGTAAATGGTTTGCGCCCAGCATGTTAACGGATGTGTCCTGCCAGTCACCTTCACCCAATATCAAATAACCTTCTTGCATCTGAAAAATCATGATGTTCTCCTGAAGTATGTAATTCTCTTCCCGGTTTCCGGTTCTTCTATTCGTTGATATGGACCGTGCCGCCCTTTATGGTTATTCCGGAAGGAGCGAGGGTAATGGTGCTGCCGCCGCAGACAAGCTTTATTTCCGTTTCAGCGGTAAGGGTGATGGTTTTCGCCGTCTCCGACGACGCTCCTGCAACCGTTGTACTGCTGTTACCGCCAATCGATTGAGTTTTGCTGTCCTTGACCACGATATTCCAGTCTTTCTGACTGTGCAGATAGATCTCTTCGGCGCCTTTGGCGTCATCGAAGCGGAGTTCGTGAAATCCGTCACCCTTGTGAGTTTTCGTGCGGAACCCGCTTTGGGTGATGCTTTGTTTGAGGTTGTTAATAGGGGTGTTGTCAGAATTGTAGACGCTGCCGGTAATGATAGGTCGGTCCGGATCGCCTTCGAAAAATTCTACCAGAACTTCATCACCGATACGTGGGATGTACTGCGCTCCCCGGCCGCCACCGCCCCATGTCTGTGCCACTCGTAACATGCAGGAACTATTCTCATCCTTTTTTCCTAGCCTGTCCCAATGGAACTGCACCCTGACCCGGCCATGTTTGTCGGTATGGATTTCCTCGCCCTTGGAACCAACAACAATGGCTGACTGCAAACCAGTTACAACCGGTTTAGGATGAAACGGAGGCCTGAATACTGTTGCGGCGGGGATGCATACGAAACCGTTTGAGTAAGATGTCTGACCAGTGCCGTATTCTTCGAGCACTTGCGGCTGTGATCCTCCATGGGTGATGGTGGTCACAAGGTATTGAGCGTCTTTGCCCCGGTCCATCTTGAAAATGAAACCCGCCGACAAACGAGGGGCATTACTGCTCGCATCCGCCTTTTTTTCGAAGGTTTTGATTGATTCCAAATATATTCTGGAAACGGTTTTGCCCTGATCCTCGTTCAGGAAATTGCCTGGATGATCATACACTTCGAGATTGAACACTGAATTGTCATTTGCATTTGCCTTCTGTTTTACACTGGAATTTTTAAAGTTATACTCACTTTGGACTACTTCGCCAGGTGTAAGATGGTGGGAAAAATCAAAGCTGGAGATGCTCTCGGTATCCGTACTCATATTGCTGGAACCATTGAAAGCGATCGGTCCTGAACTGGAAATATCCTTATAGTTCATCACATTGTCGCCAAAGACAATTACGTGCTTATCCTCAAAGTGTTCGAAATAATAAAAAATGCCTTCTTCCGCAAGGATGCGTGATATGAAATCCAGGTCGGTTTCACGGTACTGTACGCAATACCGTCTCTCTAACTTGTCACCATTTTCCTTCAAGGCAAGAAATGTATATTTATCCGTGCCAATTTCGCGCTTGTACTGTTCGAATACCTTTTTAACTATATCGGCCACTGTCATCTTCTGGAAAATACGACAGTCAGTGCTCATGGAAAGGAGATCCAGATGAGGAACCATGGTTGCTTCATAGAAATATTTGCCCTGGGAACCTGCACGCCTGAACGTTTTGATAACACCATGAAAATAGCGTGGTTTAGTTTCTGCAGAGGCTATCCTCAATACTGCTTCGTTACCCATAACTTCATCAAATGAAATTTTGTGTTTACAAGCTATCGTCAGTTTTACCAAAAATGGTTTTGACATTTCTTCCTGCGCGCTGAAACTGTATACCAACGTTTCCTGACTGCATCCGGTGATTTTCAGGTCGAATTTTGCATTGCATGCGAGTTCATTGTTTTGAGCCATTAATATTCTCCTTATGTATATGGCTAAAGGTATTCAATTATTATCCCTGATCACTGTGCTTCTGCTTCTTGGTTGATTGCTTATTCGATTTAGCATTGGGTGTTGTATTAATCGGAGGCCGATAGTCCTTCATCAGCCAGCGGGACAGAAAAAAGCCGCGCCGCAGTTCCTGGATCTTCTCATAGTCGGCGTTCTGGAACCGGTAGCCTTGCTCTTTTTCGATTTTGCGCAGAAGGAAGATGCGAGTTAATCCAGGGCCAAAAATTTTGAGGTTTATATAGGTAAAGGTCACTGTCATTAATGGAACGGCAAGGAATATTGCATTGTTCCGTCCGCCACCATAAATCTGAAATAACAGCGGTATGTTTACTCCGATAGCTGCGGCCATACATATTGCATTAATGGAGGTTGGCATGGCCGCTCTAGTTGTTAACGTCGGGGAGACTAAACGTTTCGAATAATCCAGATATTTCCCGATTTCTTCACGCCAGTGGCTTTCTTCCATTAGTAGTTTAAGCTTTTTTGCTTCCATCAAAATACTGATCAATAAAGTGACAACCACACAAGTAAAGTTTGTATTGAACGCAAACCAGCGAAGACCATAACGACCCGATAGCTGTACGGCAAACGCAACAAGGCTGCCACCAAAGGATACTTCTGTTAGTAGAATTATATACGTAGGAACTATAATAGAGTACAGAGAGGTGAATTCAGCACGAAACATAATGTAAAGTCCCACCAAGAGACCAATCACCATTGTAATTACAACTATTGTAAACAGCGTATTACTTGGTACCTGTTCCGGCTTGCAGAACATAACCACATAAAGCATAACTGTCACCATCGCGTTGAAACCACTTATACACCACCACAGTTTGGACAAGTAATGTCCAGATAAATAAAATGAAAACAGCATTGTTGTGCTCCATTAGTTATTTATTTGAGGCATTTTTGCGGGTGCGCCATATGCATTCCAAACGAACTGCGCAGCTATTCCTACAATGAGAACACAAACTATAAGTGGAGCCCCAGCAACTCCAGCGGCACCCAGAGCAATAGCGGTTAATGCCCCCGCTGCCCATCCCACCAAATTCCCAGGCTGGTTTCTTAATTCGTTATTCATAAACTGACGCCTGTTCCAGTTCAGATTCCCATTCGCATCACGGTTTACACTGTCATAAAGGTCAAACGCCACGGTTGGCGCAAAAGTCAGGGCACCACCCCCCAATTTGCCATTGAGAAACCTCATTTTGCTCGTAAAACCTTGCATCTCTGTCATGCTTTTCACTTCTATGGCACGCGCGCTTAAGGCACCTCTGCTCATTATCCTGTATCCGGCTCCTGTTTCGGAAAGCATTGAAGAAAACACCTTGATCGGTTGCCTGGTAATCTTTACCCGCAATCTCGGCCGATCTTTCCCGCTTGTGTTGGCATTGTAGACGGTCATGTGGTTGTTGATCTTCACACTTCCAAGCTGTTCTTTACCCCTGATGCCTGTGCTTCCGCTTTTTCACTGTTTGTGTAACCGATTTCGCAAGAGCTGTTGAGCCGATCGGAGGCCGGTAGTCTTTCATCAGCCAGCGGGACAGAATAAAGCCGCGTCGCAGTTCCTGAATCTTCGCATAGTCGGCGTTCTGGAATCGGTAGCCTTGCTCTTTTTCGATTTTGCGCAGAAGGAAAATGCGAGTTAAACCAGGGCCAAAAGTTTTGAAGTTCATATAGGAAGAAGCTAGTATTGCTAAAGGTGCCACTAGGAATATCGCATTATCTCGCCCTCCGCCATAAATTTGAAAAAACAGCGGAATATTTACCGCACCTATCGCACCAATCCAAATTGCATCTTTATAGCTCATCTTGCTTGGATTCGTTGTTGAAGCAGGCATCACTGTACGCTTTGAATAGTCCAGATGCTTTTCAATTTCTCCACGCCAACGGTCTTCTCTGTTGAACAGTCCAAGCCGTTTTGCCTCCAAAAACATGCCAATAAACAAGGCTAGTAACAGGCACACCACATTCGTATTAAATGAAAACCAACGAAGATCAATGCGACCCGCCTTTAACATGGCTAAGCCAGTGCTACTGCCAAAAATGATAATTTCTAATGTAAGAAGCATATACATTGGCACTACAATTGAAAACAAGGAGGTAAATTTTGCACGAAAAATTATATATAGCCCGTGAACAAGACCAAGCACAGCGCCAATGGCAATAGCGATCAAAAATATGTCACTTAGCCCTTGCTTTTGTTGGATATCGTCAAACATGGCTGAAAGCATAAATATCGCCAAGACATTTAAACCACTTAAACACCACCAAAACCCAGGCAACACGTTCACCGCATTTTTGTATGAGAAGAGCACAATTAGTACTCCGTTATTTCTTTTTCAGATTGTCTATTTTGTTAGGCATGTTTTTTGAGTTCCAAATACTTGTGCACCAATTCCTGCGACCAATATACTGTGGAACTTTCACCTCCAAGCTGTTCTTTATCCCTGATTACTGTGCTCCTGCTTCTTGGTTGATTGCTTATTCAATTTAGCATTGGGTGTTCTATTAATCGGAGGCCGGTAGTCTTTCATCAGCCAGCGGGACAGAAAAAAGCCGCGCCGCAGTTCTTGAATCTTCTCATAGTCAGCGTTTTGGAACCGGTAGCCTTGCTCTTTCTCGATTTTGCGCAGAAGAAAAATACGAACATGCGCCGGGCCAATTGTTTTGAAAGTCATATAAGACAAAGTTAATGTTAGTAAAGGAGCTGCAAAAAATATGACATTTTGCCGGTTCCCGCTAAAAACCTGAAACAGCAATGGTATCGTCCCAATACCCGCACCGATGATCAAATGCGGATACGCGAATTTTTTGTAATTTACCGTATCGCTGGTTAATGTCGGGCTGACCTGACGCTTTGAATAATTTATGTATTTTTCAATTTTCTGCCTCCAGCTATTGGTTCCATCCCACACTCCCATATCCCTCGCAGTAAGGAGTATGCTAATCACCAAAGTTAAGGCCATGCATGCAGCATTAGCATTGAACGCAAACCAGCGAAGGTCGGGACGACCAGCCCACATCATGGCACACGAGAGGACACTGCCTCCACCCAAAGTTCCTAACAAGACAATAAAATAATGCTGCATCACGAGTGAATACACCGGCGAAAATTCTGTCCGGTATTTAATATACAATCCAACAACAAGCCCCAGAACCGCCGCAAGGCCGACAACAATCAGAAAAATATCACGCTGCGCATCAAACATGGCTGCATATAACATGCCTACCATTAAAGCATTTCCAGCACTATAGGCATACCAAGCCCTGGGCAGAAGGGTCGAGGCATCCTCGATTGAATACATCATGATCAGTGTTCCAGATCTCTTTCCACCAGTCGGTCTTTTTTGTCAGGCATTCCGGTATGATTTCAAACCGTTCTTTATCCCTGTATACTGTGCTTCTGCTTCTTGGTTGATTGCTTATTCGAATTAGCATTGGGAGTTGTATTAATCGGAGGCCGGTAGTCTTTCATTAGCCAGCGGGACAGAAAAAAGCCGCGCCGCAATTCCTGGATCTTCTCATAGTCAGCGTTCTGGAACCGGTATCCTTGCTCTTTCTCGATTTTGCGTAGAAGGAAAATGCGAACATGCGCCGGGCCAAAAGTTTTGAAAGCCATATAAGACATGGCTAATGTTGATAATGGGGCAAGAAATATGGCATTTTGCCGATTTCCGGTATAAATCTGGAACAGCAATGGTATCGTCCCAATACCCGCTCCGATAATCAAATGCGGATACGCAATTTTTTTGTAATTTACTGTATCGCTGGTTAATGTCGGACTGACCTGATGCTTTGAATAATCAATATATTTTTCGATTTTCTGCCGCCAACTATCGGTTCCATCCCATACTCCCATATCCCTCGCAGTAAGCAGTATGCTAGCCACCAAAGTTAAAGCCATGCAGGCCGCATTAAGATTGAACACAAACCAGCGCAGGTCGGGTCGACCGCCCAACATTATGGCAAGGGCAACGCCACTGCCTCCAATCAAAATTCCTAACGAGACAATAAAATAATGCTGCGCCACGATTGAATACACCGGCGAAAATTCTGCCCGGAATTTAACATACAATCCAAGAACAAGACCCAGAACAGCCGCAAGCCCGACAACAATCAGAAAAATATCACCCCGCACATCATCAAAGTTTGGTCCAGAGAACATGACGAGATAAAACATGCCTGCCGCTAAAGCATTTGCAGCGCCAGCACCGATAAACATATACCAAGCCCCGGGCAGAGTGAGCGAGGCATCCTCGATTGAATACAACATATTTAATCTCCTATGATCCTATGAGCTCTCTTCTCAGATTGTCCGTTTTGTCAGGCATGTGAGCTGCGTTCCATATTAATTGAGCTGCGATTCCCGCAATAAGAACACACACAATAACTGGAGCTGAAAAAGCTGCAGCACCAAACACCCCAACCGCAATTGCCCCCGTTAATACACCAACGCCAAAACCCATCGCATTCCCAGGCTGGCTTCTAATTTGGGCGTTGGAGAACTGGAGTGCATTCCAATGCAGATTCCCATTCGCATCACGGTTTACACTGTCATAAAGATCAAACGCCACGGTTGGCGCAAAAGTCAGGACACCGCCCCCTAAATTGCCATTAAGGAACCTCATTTTGCTCGTCAAACCTTGTAGATTTGTCATACTTCTCACATCTATGGCACGCGCGCTTAAGGCACCTCTGTTCATTATCCTGTATCCGGCTCCTGTTTCGGAAAGCATTGAAGAAAACACCTTGATCGGTTGCCTGGTAATCTTTACCCGCAATCTCGGCCTGCCTCTCCCGCTTTCGTTGGCGTTGTAAAGGGTCATGTGGCTATTGATTCTCACGCTTTGCGCCTTACCGGCAGAGATCTTTGCAACGGCGCTGTTTATCTTGCTTTGTGCGATAGCTGCTTCACCAGCCTGCCTAGCGGCGTTGGCGTTGCCAAGTATATTGCCAGGTCCGACTGTCACATTCCCAAGGTTTTGCTCGAAATTGGTGCTCGGATCAAAAAGTTTGCCATCCAGATAATCCTTCAGCCAGTCGGCTTCGGGATTATTTGAAACTACGCGGGTGGCTACTTCCTGGGCCAGCACCTCGTCCAAAGCGAAGTCGCCATTCAGCGTTTCGTAAGAGGTGTGCCATTTTAGTGATTGGTTTTGCATCCGGCACGCTTTTCTAAAATCGAAAGATCCGGATTGTCTGTGTTGTGATAGTTCGATTTGCATAGCCAGCGCCTGGCGTTCCGCCTCTTTCTGCAATGCAGACTTCATATAAGTATCCTTTTATGTTTGATAAAAGCTAAATATGAATCAGACCAGCGGTCTCTTGCCCATCCGTTCCGGCCACCGGTATTCCCTTTGGCCTTGCGCATCTTCAACAACAGTTTGTGTAAAGACAGCCTGCGTGACAAACAGGGCCATAAACTGGTCAAGTAGTGCGCTGAACAGGTACATATCGCCATCGGAAGCAAAACATTTCTTTTCCAGCCTGATCCGTATTTCCCAGCCACGCTGCATTGATCTTCCCAAGAGCCGGTCTATTGCCGCGATATCAAAACCCGTAATACCGTTAAGACGATTTTTCTGCTTCTGTATTTCCTGAAAATCCTGACAATCGGAAAGAAGGTACGTATTTAACAGAGACCGCAGACTGGTAAGGTTAAGAAGATGGAGGTTCAATCCCAATAGTGAGAAGCGTCTCCAGAGAAGGTTGTTTCCTAGCATTGGGTTGGCACTCGAAATAATAGTTTTCACGTTACTGAAGGTTGCATACGCCGGAGAATTCGTGGTTGGCATGCATATCTCACCTGCTGCCAACTTGTTTGGAAGGGTTCCATTGGTACACGTGAGAGCAATGTCGAGAATCTCTGTTGCATGCGTTTTGGTTTTGACTGTATCAATCACAGCTATGGTGAAATCAATACCTGAATAAAGCGAGGACTTACGCCTGGTCAACCTGTACAACGGGTTGTCACCGGTTTTGCCGATATACCGCTCCTCCGGAAAATACACAAGAGGGTTAGCGCGCGCTCGCAATAAGCCGCACACCGTATCAACGGAATAAACATGATAGTGTTCAGCATTGCTTCCTTCCGGATATATCGAATAATCGGCTGAGCGATTTATTACTGTTATCGGCTTCGCCTGATGTTTAAACAAATTCACAGCCGGCGATGCAAACAGAACAAAATCCGCAACACTCACTTTGTGCAACTCGAAGGGAAGCTTGTCCAGCTCAAACCGGATCTCAAAGCCAGTTCCGTCCCCACGTCCGCGCCATGTATCAAGCCCCGTCAGATCGAGGAACAGGAACTTGTCCGGCTGAGTGAAATACTCCCTTAGCAATTGATGGCTTGCAGCGGCAGAAGTAGCAGCGAAGCGCAAATCCGCATCATCAAAACCAACCGGTTTCAGGTGTGATGCTTCCAGCGTTATCGGCGGCACACCGTCCTGTTGCGGTCTAATCACAATCCTCTTCAAATTGCGCATTAACGCCAGATACAGGTTCGACGCGTTTTTGTATTCCCCTGCCAGAAACAGCCGCAGTGATGTTACCTTCCAGTTCGAAAGAGCGATGCCCGCAAGCTCCATGCTGAGAGTGATGGCCGCCGGCTTGCCCGGCGGTTGCGTGAATGATGCACTGGTGAGGGTTAAGGGATGTATTTCCACCGGCCAGCTGGTGGTAAACCGGCATTGTGTACCCTCCACCGGTACGGATTTGAGCTCCGTACCTTTGAGAATCAGCTGTGGTTCCGTAAGGTTCGTTTTGGGGGTGAAAGCAACGATAGTCGTTGCCGGAACCGGCCGCAGATGTTCGGGCTGCAGAGAGTTAATAACTTCATGTATGAACTCCGGGATATCATCTTCCAGCTTCTGTTGCAGCAAGGCGTTATAGAAAGCCGTCCCTTCCAAAAGCTTTTCCACACCGGGGTCGGCCATCGGTCCGCTAACCAGGGAGGCCAGGTTGGGATGCTTTTGCACAAAGTCAGCAGCCAAATCCCCTAATTGCGCCCGCTCCTCGCGGTAATAGTCAATCAAGGAACGGTGCGAATCCGGTGAAGAAGGCGCTGACTCCGAAACTGAAGGAGTCGCTTGCTTGAAGGGCGTGGCGGAAACCTGGAATCCAGCGCTTACTTCACCCAGAGTGTCACCGGAAAAGCACCAGGTATTGAGTCCCAGACGCGCGGCAGGATCGCCGAGCACGATGGGCTTGGCCTCGCCCGCGGCCAGAATCAGCTTCAGTTCCACCTCAAGAGGATCGGTGAGATAAAATCTGACTAGTGAAGCGAGCTTTTTATTTTGGCGGGTGCCGGGGAGAAAGTCGTTGTAGGCTTCCCAGGTGAGCGGACCGATCTCGATGCGGCTTTTACCCATCTGGTCGGCTATCTCGCTGCCGAGCACCGTATCCACACCCAGGCAGCAGCCGGTCATTCCCATGCGCATCCGCTGGTCCTGCGGAATCGGAACCATCCTTTTCACGTTCTGAATAATCTTGATGCGTTGCTCTTTCAGTGCGTCCCGGAGGATGGTTGCCAGGCCAAGGGCGGAGCGGGGATACTGGGTGAAGAGCCCGGCGTAGCGCAGGAGAGACCAGGAATCGGGCACCGTGTCCCGCAGCTCCTTTTCCCCCAGGCCGATGAGGCAGTAGAGTCTCTCCCGGTCAATCGGGTTGTTCTCTTCCACCACGCGGATAAAGAGACGATATTTACTCCAGCACTGGAAATAGAGGTGGTAGAGCCGCTGGTGGATGATGTCGAGAAAATCGCGGATTACCGATTCGTCGTTTGAAGCCTCGTCCAGAAGATCTTCGGTATAGAAGATCGGCAGGGGCGATGAGGAGCCGTACAGACCGAGGAAGGTGGCGGTGAGCCGGAGATTGCTGCCGTCCCGTTCGACCCGGCTTACGTCGGAGGCCGGAAATGCCAGGGAAAGCTCGGGCCTGATCTGCACCCGGTCCTGCCACGGGACTTCAGGCAGACCTTCTTTGCCGCGCGGGTCAAGAAACCTGCGGGCCAGGCGCATAACCTGGACAAAGGAGAACTCGTGGCCCCTTTCCAGGAGATCGTTCATTATGGAGGTGGATATCACTCCTGTCGCATCGGCCACAGTGTGCGCTCCCCTCTCAATAACTCTTTAACAGTCAACCTGGTGAAAAAATTTATCGAAGAATATTCCGCCAGGAAACGGTCCAGTATGCATCCGAACAGATACAAATCCCCGGCACCGGCAAAACAGTCCTGTCGGACCTTCAGGCGAATCTCGCTCCCCCTCATGGCCACCCCCGAAACCAGGTATTCACCCGGCGTAACAGAAACCTCCTCGATTCCGGCAATCCGTTTCAGATTGGCCGTGACCGGAGTGCCGGCGGTGTTTTCCTGGAACACATACAATTTCAGCAACGTCTGCAGGTTTTCGGCACTCGCCAACGACATCTGATTCAAATAGAGATGACAGGTGAGCCGCCACAAAAGTTCCGGCCCCACGGGTGGAGGAACGCCAGGGTTGACCGGAGTGATATTGCTGAAAGATACGCCTTCGGGGAGTCCAGAAACCGGGCGGCAAATATCTCCGATACGCAGACTGTCTGGAAGATTCCCGTTGGTGCAGGTAAGCGCTATGGACAGAGTTTCCGCAGCAGGAAAAGAGTTTCCTTCGGGGAACGCCACGTTCAAAAAAATTTCATATCCGGTGCGCACAGGCGATTTTTCCAGCCAGGTATGATAGACCGGGGTTTCGAGCCGGTCAGAACTGAACAGTTCGAATGCTGCATACTTCCGCTCAAGCCCGGTCTCCCGTGAAAAGCCGGTTACCCTGTCAACCGATACAATCTGGTGCTTGGAAGAGTTTGGACCGGAAGGACTGACAAGATATCGGCTGGCACGGTGATCGATATGAACAGGATCGGCTGCATGGGAGAAAATATTTATGACAGGAACCGCATGCAGGACAAAACTACCGCGCCCAATCCGTGGCAGTCCGGATGGCAGACCATCCAGTTGTAAACGTATCGTGAATTGACAGCCGTCTCCACGGTGCTCCCAGCGCTCCAAGCCGGTGAGCTCGAAAAACAGAAACTTTTCCGGAGCGTTGAAATACTCCTGGAGCAGACGGTAGCCCGGGAACGCATGAGGTGGATAAGGGATCAGGGCCTCATTTTCCTCAAAGCCAGCCGGTTTCAGGTGCCCAGGCGGCAGAGTCACGCTGGCGCCGCCATCACTTGCTGCGACAACTATCCCGGTAGTGTAGCGGCTCAGGAGAATATACAATTCCGTAGCAACGGCACGATCGTCGGCGAGGAAAAAGCGAAGGCTTTCCGGTCGCCATTGGGAAAGGTCACGACCATGCACGGTGAACATCAGTCGTATTTCGGCAGCACGAACTGAAGTCTGTATGCTAACGACATCCACCAGTTCCACGGGATGAACATCCAGGTCACACGTGGTTGTGAACCGGCATGACGTTCCATCAACCGGAGTGGAAGCAAGCTGCGTCCCGGCCGGCACCGTCACGGACTGGCCTCGTGATGGTACCGAGGTAAAGGCAACGATGGTCGTTGCAGGAACCGGCCGTAAAAAATGTGGCAGGATAAGATTCGCCAATTTCTGGATAAGCTCGGGAAAATCAACTCCAAGCTTCCGGTCAAGCAAACAGTTCTGGTACACCACCGCGTCCAGAAACCGCTCCACATCCGGGTCGGCCAAGGGCCCGTTCAAAAGCGGCGCCAGGGCCGGATTGGCAGCAGCGAATTCCGCGGCAAGTTCCTTGAGCCGACTCAGTTCCGAGTTAAAGTATTTCCTTGTCAAACTGCTTCCTCCATCCCGGATTTACCGGGCCAAACACATTGCGGCCGCCAACTCACGCTGACAATGCCGCTATTAGCGCCGGACGCAAACCCTGCCATCGGTATCCACGACTGTCTCAAGCAGCACCTGTCGGTCTCCTTCCAGTGCAAGATTGGCGATGATTTGAAAGCGCAGGGTAAGGTCATCGTCCTCGCGAGGAATAAATGTTACGCTTGTCCCGGTAAGCCGGGGCTCGTAGTTGTTGATGGCTGTCCGGATGCTCGCTTCTATGTGATGCACCGAATCAGGAAATGACTGAAGAAAATTGAGGAAATCAGGGACCCCATAATCCTCCGCAATCAGGACGTTTCCCTGCCGGGTATTGAGAATTCGCTGCAAGTGGCCAAGAATAGAATCGATGCAACGATTGCGGCTCTCGCCGCCGCGCCGCATCGGCTCCCGCTCCTGCGAGCGGATTCGCTCGGTTAATCGTTGTTCTTGCATTTTTAAACCTCGTAATTTCTTTATATCGCCCTTTCCAGCGCATCTGCCCGGTCACCGGGGGCCGGATGGCTGGAAAATACACTGCCCTCATTGCTGACGTCTTTTGCAATTTTCGTAGCAGACGCTACAAAGAATTTTAGACATCATTTGTTTTACCTTTTCCTCAGAGTCCTCTTCGGGCGCACGGTTTTAGATTTTTTCCTACGATTAGTGTTATTTTGAGAACTCAGCAAGAAATGCCATGTCACAGCTATCGGAAAGCCATTAAAACGTCGACAGTTTTAACTAAAGCAAAAGGCTTCTTAAAAAAAGGGTGATGAGTAAAGAATTTAATCAGCTGTCGATTCAAATCTTTACGGGTTTGCAGGGCCACAGAAAATAAAGCTTTTTTAATCCTTCATCCGATAAAGTTGTTTGCAAAGGATATTCAAAGTTTCCCAGATAGCTCTTGGCAATTGATATCGTGGCCTCAATATTCTGTTTTTCTATTGCGTTCAATGTTTTAGAAAATTCTGCTGGTGAAGCGTATTTATCAGTCCACCGTTAGGGGTTGGACAAGTCTTTCCACGTCGCCAACCACATACATCGGATTAAAAGGTTTCTGAAAGAATGGGTGGTTAGAAAAAAAAGACACTAATCTCGGGTCTAAATTTTTGCGAGTTTTTAGAGCTACCAGGAAAAGTCTTTCGCTTCCTGGTGATAGCAGTATCTGTAAGGGGTATGGAGGACCTTCCAAATAAGTATTAGCAACTGACAATCTGCCAGCTATCTTTTTTTGCTCCTTCTCCTTCAATGATTCAGAAAAACGTCGAAGGTGACGCATATAATCTTCAATAGATTGTCGATATATGATTTCACGGTACAATGCTTCTTTTTTCTGTTCTTCACAGTATTTCAAATTATCCCTGGCAGACATACAGGACATGATAAATTTAATGGAATCATAATTCTTACTGATATATGCAAGTTCGAATTTCTTTTGTAAATCCTTGACCCATTCAGATGAATAATTTTTTTCCTTTTGTTCCATGTTGACAAAGCAATCGCTTAAAGATGAGAGAGAAGCAGCAAATTCAAATCCTTGTTGTATGACTGCCATTTGATGTTCTGCGTCACTAAACCAAGTGCTTTCTTTAAGATAGTGTTCCCATTTCCTTGCAGTTTCACTCCCGTGGTCTGTAAATACCAGATGGTTCAAAATTTCCTGCGCGCTTTTCTCCTGAAATAATTCTTCTGCAGCCACTGCGGAGAGAGATATGTTGAGGCAACACAGTATAGGCAAACAAAAGCACATGATACGTTTCATATTCGTTTTCTTTGGTTTCCAGAATTAATGTATTGTTTGCTATCTTGCCGGATACTTTGCAGCGATAAGTATGACTGTGCCGATACCTAGCTTCACGCCAAAAGGTGAGTTTTGAGATGGACTCGAACTAGTTCTCTTGAAGAGCTTTTAAATCATTTAGTGCTTTAACTAAAGCGAAAGGTTTCATAAATAGTGGACGATGTGTAAAAAAATCTATCATCTGTGGATCCATATCCTTATGGGTTCTCAGGGCCATTGTGAAGAGAGCACCTTTCAATCCTTCACCCGAGAAAATTGATTGCAAAGGATATTCGAAGTTAATCAAATAGCTATTGGCTGCAGTTATTGAAACTTTGGATTTCATTTTTTCTTCCTCATCCAAAGCTTCAGAAAATTCAACAAATTCCTTAATATAATATTTGGTCGCATCCAGGTATCGGTATTCACGATAGATGGCTTCTTTGACCTTATCTTCGCAAGAAGCTATGCTATTTATCATTGATAAAGCTACTATAGTAAATCTTATTGTCTCAAATTGTTTTGAACATAAACACTGCCGAACTGTTTTTTCAAATCTTTGCTCCATGATGATGAATATTCTTTTTTTTGTTTGTATTTTCAACACATTCATTTAACATTGCATATGATTTATCATATTCAGATTTGAGATTATGAAGTGCAATTTGATAATCCTTGTTATTGAATCGACGAGTGCGTTCTTTCAGAAATTCTCTCCATTTATTTCCTATTTCTTCTTCCTTACTGTCAAAGGCAAGAAGCTCCATTACTTCAGTAGTTTTACCTTGTTGGATAAAGTCTCCAGCAGTGCTTTCAGGTGTGAGTTTACAGAACGAGAACAGAAGAAAAATACATAAAAAAACAAAAAATATTCTTATAAACATACAGCCCTCTTTTATTGCATTTTTACCATTGGATCTGAGTTTTATGACTATCAAGTTTTTGGTCAGCAGTTTTTTTCAAAGGCCAAATCTATTCGCGTTTTGCAACTGCAAATACTTTCCTGACAGCAGGAGACAAATTTGAGTTTACGATGTGTGAAGGATGCTTATCTCTATATTCCTTTGCAATTATAATCGCATCATTCACTTGTTTATTGGGCTTGAAAGGTGACTGCAAAATCCGAAGCACATCGCACACCATTTCCAATAATCTGACAAGGAGAAGCGTATTTTTAAGGATTTGCCCCTGATTTGCCTGACTCTGTCAACACATGGGCTTCCAAGTCTCTGATCGCTTTCATTGGATCATACGATTTTTTGAAACAAGGGCGAGACGTAATATACTCTACCAAATTTTGATCTAAATCTTCTCGTGTTTTAATTGCAGCTAAGAAAAGCTCATTTTTTACTCTGCTGAGTGACAACATTGATTGCATTGGATAATGAAAATTTCTGATATAAGTTTCTGCAGTAGATTTTTTAATGTCAATAAGTTTTATTTCTTTTAACTTAAGAGAATTGCAAAAATCTACAAACAATTGAACATAACCTTTAACCGAATCAGTATAATTGAAATCATCATATATGGCTTTTACTTTCTGATCTTTGCACAGATTGATATCGTTAATCATATGATTTGCAAGAATAATAAATGCAATAGTTTCCATATTTTTATCAAGGTATATTACACCATATTGCTTCGTTAAATCTAAGACCCATGATGAGTTATATTGTTTTTGTTCTTGCTCTAAACCAACTATACAATCGTTTAAATCTGAAAATGATTTATTAAAAATATTTCTCAAATTATGAATTGCCATTATATATTCGCTTTCAGTAAATCTTGTGTTTTCTTTTAAAAAATCATTCCATTTTTGGTTAATATCCTTCTCTTTATTTGTGAATGCAATCTGTTCTATAACTTCAACTGAATTGTTAGAAACGCAATTATTCATGATTGCATTAGCGGCAAATGATATATTGCCAAAACAAAGCATAATTGAAAAAGTTAAAATTAATATTGCAAAATTTTTTGTAATCACACACCACCCCCTGTTGCACAGATTTTCATTACGAAAGGTGACATCTATTCCTTCCCAAAAACTTCTCAATTTTATACCATTGAGATCAGTAGTGTCCCAACGTTTAACTGAATAAAAACAGCTGGTTATCGTTACTGCTGGTTTCGTTTTCGCAGACCGATTCTGTAAGTACCTGTATTAACGGCATTCGTTCAAAAATTGTTACACTCAATACCTGTAGAATTGTGTAGAGGCTGGCCTCTATTTTCAGTCTTTTCTTCATAATGGCGACAAGCACGTAGACCGAGATGGCGATCCAAATCTGAGATTTGACGGCATTTTCCGAAGTGCCGTAGAAGGTCTTGATCCTCAGGTTCTGCTTGATCCATTTGAAGAACAGCTCCACCTGCCAGCGACAGCGGTAGAGTTCTGCTATGGTCAGGGCCGGCAGGACGAAATTGTTCGTCAGAAATACAATAGTCTTCTCTGTCGTCGCATCATAGTACTTCACCCGGCGCAGTTTCTCCGGGTAACACTTTGCTTGACGGACTCCGGTTAACTGCACCGACTGATCGCAGATAATGCCCGTGGTACGGTCCACGGGGTGCGAGTATATGCGGTTGCACTTCAGATTCGACTTGGCCCGAATGACGAAAAACGCGCCGCCGTGCGCGAAAGGATAAAGCCGTTCGAAATCCAGGTATCCGCGATCCATGACATAGAATGCTCCCGGCTCGATAGGAAGAAGGTCGAGGGTTTTGACCTCGTGGAGCTTGCCGTCGGAAATGTAGATGAAGGTCGGGATATTGCCGCGCAAATCCAGCAGGGTATGCAGTTTTACCGCGCCCTTGGTCTTTCTGAAGTTGGCCCATGGGAACATGGAGAGGCACAGATCAATGGTCGTTGCATCCAAGGCGTAGACTGTGCTGTCGAGTTCCAACGCAAAGTCGTCGCCGAGGTAAAGCTTCCGGGCAACCTGTATCAGCGACTGTGCAAGGTCGGCATAAATACGCCAGTCGCGGACCTTGTTCGCGTTGGCCAGCGTATTGCGGGAAACAGCACTGCGTATCCCCATGTGGTACAGCTTGTTCTTCTGGGCACGAAGGCAGGCTTCGATATCCCTGAGACTTTCGCGGTAAGTCAACTGCGCGAAGGCCATGCAGAGATAATGGTCGAGACAGGTAAACTCTTTGACCTTGAAGTCGCCGTTGTACCGATCTACGCATCGATGAAACACATGGAGCGGAAGATGCTCCATCACTTGAGAGAAAACGAGCTTGCCGGTGTACATGGTCCCCACCTCCGTACAGTGCTGTACGAAGATGGCAGGACCTCTGGGCAACTTTCAAGTCGTTAAATGGCATGATGTCGATTTCTCTCAATATTGCTGGGCCATTACGGCTAATCTAGTATTCAACGTTGGGACACTACTGCATTGAGATGATTAAGCTGCTCGATCTGGGCAATTTTTTTCACTTCGCTTCGTGCAATTGCAGATATTCCCATTGTTGCCCTTGCCAGCATTTCCCAGTCCGTTGAATATATTGAAAATGCTGTAGTGATTGCTCCTCCTTTTGAGGGACTAACAAAAAGAGACAAAAAAACAACGGGCATAGCAACACATTTCAGCACTTGAGCTACGTCCTGTTTTATACTCATTAATTAAGCTATGATGAATAATCTTTCTCTCTTACGGATGATCACAATAAATCTATTTTGTTTTAACATAATCTAACGTCTTATTTACTGAATTTTCTATGACATTATTGACACGATGTCCCGGATATTTTTCTCTGTATTTTTTAGCAAGGCTAATAGCCTCAATTACATTACTGTCTGGCTTGATAGGCCGCCTATTGACATAGACAGCTATATCTGCAAGTCCTATATCCAGATAAGATTCAATTCGTTCTTGAGCTTTGGTACAGTTTCCATCTTTTATTAGCACTAACAATTCAACTTTACCTTTAACATCAGTTGCGACAAGTGAAATAAACGACTCAAAAAATAATTTATCTAATTTTTCTGACGCATTATGACTACCAACTTTTATTCCTATTAAAAAAATCCCAATTACCATAACAAACAAAGCTATAATTTGCAGATAACGTTTCATGTTTATTCCTTATTCTATGTCTCCAGCAAGAACCCTTGATTCTGTTCTGGACTACTTGGGCACAGCCCATGAGTCTTCAGATTCGATACCATTCAGTTCCCAGGTCCACTTGATCTTCTTGTAGGTAAAGGAAACCTCTTCCATGTGCCGATACGGGTCGCTGGAAGCCAGAAGAGTTACCGGCATGGATGGGCTCATGCTGACAACGATGGCATCTTCCAGTTTATGAGTGAAGTAATGCTCCTCGGTTCCCTGCTTGGTGATCCGGTACCATTTGATGGTAACGTCTTTCAGGTGTTCGCCGGTACACAGGGCCTGATAAAGCTTGGGTGAGCTACTGTCGAACTCTTTAGTGATCGTTAGCGGACCGTGGACTCGCTTGCCGGTGGCAAGTCCGTCGGTTGGGCTACGGGGGATGCTTATTTCATGATTCATCCCGTAGACAAGGATTGTCTTCTCCCGTCCCTGCATCTCGCAGGAACCATCAATTTTCCCCTGTTTTTCACCCGCGAGGGTGAGGTGTGCTGGCATTGCCATTGCGAAACTCCTTCTTTGATGTTGAGATACAACGCCTGCCGATGTATCTATATGGTGTAACTAATTGTGGTAAATCTACTTGATTTTGAGGCTTGTTTTATTTATTGCGTTTTACTTTCACTATTGAGCGTATTGCTTAATAATCCAAATTTTTCTGTTGTAGGGTACCTACATGTTTATTTTATGGAATGACCTGTCCCGCATTTTCAGCGGGGGTTCTAAAATTTCGAGCAACAAAGATTTCACAATACAAATAGTTTGCCCCACCACCCTGTAGCACTCTTTTAGCCATTCTCTGCAGTTCTTTCCGTACATCATTGGGACTAAGATAAACCCCAGGCCTTGGTACAAAATCAAATGCTTTTGAGCAGACCTTGCTTTCTTTTAGCATGTCTGTAACAACACTCAACAACTCCTCATTCATTTGCCATCCCGCGGTATGATGTTTCCCGTAAAAAGCTTCAACTATAGTTCGTAAGTCTTGCTGTTCCGTCATGCTTAGCATTGACATGTCAGTCAGATCTCCTTTACATTGAGCAAGGTAATCGAATACAACATTTTCAAGAACGCGTTATGTGAGTTATCACTCTCTATCCTAATAGCGGTATTAGGATATTTTGAATCAATGGCCCAAGCGAGGTTTCTGTAGGGGGGGCCACCGTTCGACAGATAATATATTCTTACTCTCCCCTTTTCATAAACATATGCCTCCTTAGCCCCCTCCATAAATCCCTTTTTGATCCACATTAAATTGTTTAGGAACTCCTTATCGTATTTTCTGGTTACATCACTGTTTTTAATTGTCTTTGTGAAAATAATTTCCATAGTTTCAAATAGGGTAATAGGTTTAGATGTTAACTTTTCCATTTGGAATGTTTCTTCTGTTTCTGTTGAGATCGCAATATGTGGAACTGTTGCATACCGAAAGACCGTTAATGCTGATGATTTTGCAATATCAATTCTCGTAACATTGGAAGGTATTTCAACAACAAGAGACCCAATTCTGATTTTTAAATCCTTTGTTTCAGTTGATTCCTCCAGTACCACTTTCACTGCAACCACAGAACAACCCTGGCCTTCACACGGCGGAAGGGTGTCGCGTTTTATGTCGTCTGCCATGGCAACATTTATTGATATAAGCAAAAGTGCTGACGATACGGTAAATATTTTCACAATAAAGCCCCCTTGATACGGCTGAATGCTGCGACATTCATCATCAAAACAATACTAATTACCACACTCGTTATAGCGCTTGATCAACATTTATCTCTTAGCATGTCAGCAATTCTGCCAATTATTCGCCTTTTCTGCCTAATTAGCAGATATACATCCACTATCATTGTTGCAGATAATATTTTGTAGTAATTGGTCTCAGCTATGATGGGAAGTTCAATTTTCAATCGCCAACAAGGGAAGACAGTGTATTACCAGCCTTCCCTTGTTGGCTTCTAACACTCGCTAAATGGCACCTCATCACTTGGCACTATCACCTTCGGTAAAAGCACTCAGCGCGGAACAAAGAAAGACCAATGCTGTTAACGGCCTGATCCGACAGTTCATATCAGTCTTCAATTTTCTGTCACAAACTACTTCGGCACAGCCCAAGAATCTTCAGATTCGATTCCGTTTGGCTCCCATGTCCACTTGATCTTCTTGTAGGTAAAAGAAACATTTTCCATATGACGATACGGTTCGTTGGATGCCAAAAGAGTTACCGGCATGGACGGGCTCATGCTGACAACAATGGCATCTTCCAGTTTATGGGTGAAATAATGCTCCTCGGTTCCCTGCTTGGTGATCCGATACCACTTGATGGTCACGTCCTTCAGGTGTTCGCCGGTGCACAGCGCCTGATACAGCTTTGGCGAGCTATTGTCGAACTCCTTGGTGATCGTGAGCGGACCGTGGACTCGCTTGCCGGTGGCAAGTCCGTCGGTTGGACTGCGGGGAATAGTAACGTCATGACTCATTCCGTAGACAAGAATTGTCTTTTCCCGTCCCTGCATTTCGCAGGAACCATCAATTTTCCCCTGTTTTTCACCCGTGAGGGTGAGGTGTGCTGGCATTGCCATGGTTAGATACCTCCTTCATTAGTTTTTGTGACAGCCTTTCGCTGTCTTCAGCGGAATTATAATATGATTAATTTTGGAGAGTTTGTAGAAACTGCCCGGCAAAAAGTTCATTGAATCACAATTTCTTCGTAGAATTATTTTGCTCTCTTAATTTGCGTTTCAATTGCCGGTTCTCTAATATCAGAACGCTCACTACACCCATAATGAAGATACGATCCCCGTACTTCCCGGTATAGTGCCAGTACATCCATGCAGCAATCGAGCAAATAATCCCTGTTATCAGAAGCAGGACAGAATCTTTGATTTTCATGGCATCACCATTCGTCCATTAGCAATAGCATCCGACAACCAAGGTCAATTAAGATTATGTGTGTTGGCTACAAAAAACACATCGGCAATAGTCACTCCGCCAGAGATTGAACGCCCTGTTGCGACAGAAATACTCCCGACCACTGCCCCCAGATAGTAGGCTGCGCCCATACTCACCGTTATGCACAGCTTTTCACTCAGTATGCCGGCCACACCCAGCTCTCCTACAGTGACTCTGGGACCAAACATGTCAATTAAATTTGTTATTAATATTGAAGTGACTCCAGTATACCTTTAAAAAACTGATCCCTACAAATATTAGTTGAGAACGTGAAATAATATGGATAAGTTTTATCCAGGATCAGTACCATATCCTTTGTCAATTTCCCGCCAGTTTTATAGTTACTTTCATAGGCAACAAAATCTTTTCCTAAATATCTATTTATGTTTTCGACATTTTCAAACACGAAGCCTTTCCTGTGTACAATCCACTTATTCCCTGTAAGCTTATTATCGTTTCTTTTCAAATCATCCGGCGTGAAGGTGTACAATTTATCGTAAAATTCTCTTGTTGACGCAAACGCAGAGCAGAAGTCATTATTCATTTTTCTCTCTTCTTCATCAGCACATCCCAGCAGAGTATCTTTTTCTCTGTGAATGATAAGAATCTTGTCGTCAGTCTTGTACACAATTTTATTGTCACTTACGTCCTTTGGTTCGACATTGAGCAATTCAGCCGGCACAGATGAGCTAAGGTCAAAGAAACTTATTTGGGCCATATTATTTTCCGGTTTTATTTTCATATCGCTAATCGGAATAGATTCCGCTTTCAAGTAATACTCTGGATAAGGATATTGAAATGGATTGTACCGATACCCTTCAAATCCTTGATTGCTTAAACAGCCGGCCAGCAGTAAGGAAATAAATGCCACTAAAAATTTGAAGGTTGTCATTTTATTCTCCGGTTTCGAGAGCTATCTCGATTTGACGTTTCAGAGGTCCGGCGGCCACAAGGCAAACTGAATAGATGTTTCTCTTGTCATTGCTGAAATGCTGCTTCAAAGCGCCGAAAGCTTGCTTTGCTATGTAGCCCCAACCGGGTTTAAAACCGACAGGGCGAGGCACATAATCCATCGCATCGCTGCATTCCCTCAGCTTGGCCACCATCTCTGCCAAAAGATTTGCCGCGTTTTCATTCCAATCTTCAGGCCTTGTCTTTTCTCCTGTAATCATTTCAAAGGTTTCTGAGAATTTTTTCTTGTCTTCAATGGTCATTGTTGTTCTCCTGTTTTTCATAGACGAACTAATTACCGTTCATCAATGGGCTCACAAGAAGTTGCCATTCCTGTGCAAGTGGATATCGTGACTGTCATTACCCCTCTGAGATTCCCGAATTTCCGCTCACGCAGGAATGACGAAATAAACCTCGTACTGCTAACTGATAGTACTA
>Ga0351898_1044_pt1 | contig 26171 bp, 22 predicted proteins | sample BONcelHT113001C5_FD_206873 | JGI IMG/M metagenome (GOLD analysis project Ga0351898, IMG submission 206873) | Enriched cells from coal bed in the Powder River Basin, Montana, United States - BONCAT cells T11 rep1 HSBNCT.T11.300.1.C5 ...
TTGGGCTTTAGTGCCTTAAGCTTTGCGACCAGATTTCGCCCGAGTTTAGTGGAGCGCTGCGGAGTTGTTAGTTGCTGCGAGCTGAACACCTCGTTGCCTTGGTGCTTACACACCAGCTCTATCAAACTCGTCTTTTACGAGTACTCTAAGCGGTCTCTTTTCAGGAGCGGTTTCGGGCTTAGATGCTTTCAGCCCTTATCCACGAGCACGTAGCTGCTCGGCATGCCTTGCCAGACAGCCGATAGACCAGAGGTGCCGTTAGCTTGTTCCTCTCGTACTAAAGCTAACTTCCCCTCAGACCGCAATACACCCCTAACAGATAGTAACCGACCTGTCTCACGACGGTCTAAACCCAGCTCACGATCTCCTTTAATAGGCGAACAACCTCACCCTTGGCCGCTGCTGCACGGCCAGGATGGAAAGAACCGACATCGAGGTAGCAAGCCACCGGGTCGATATGTGCTCTTGCCGGTGACGACTCTGTTATCCCCGGGGTAGCTTTTCTGTCATCTAACGCTCTCACCAAGAGAGCTGAGAGGTTCGCTAAGCCCGACTTTCGTCTTATCACCTCTTGCTATGCGAGGTAACATCAGGCTGACTTATGCCTTTACACTCTTCGTTGGGTTTCCGACCCAACTGAGTCAACCTTAGGGCGCCCTTGATATCTTTTCAAGGGCGTGGCGCCCCACCCAAACTGCCCACCTACCGAGGTCCTCTTCTCAGAGTTAGGGCGGTAGCTCCGAAAGGGTAGTATTCCAAGGGCGACTCCACTCGAACTGGCGCCCGAGTTTCGACGTCTCCTACCTATGCTCTACAATCAGAACCACAACCCAACGGCAGGCTGCAGTAAAGCTCCACGGGGTCTTCACTTCCCATTAGGGGTCTCCAGACTCTGCACTGGAACGTAAGGTTCACCGGGTACCAGCTAGGGACAGTGGGACTCTCATTGATCCATTCATGCAAGCCGCCAATTAAGCGGCAAGGTACTACGCTACCTTAAGAGGGTCATAGTTACCCCCGCCGTTGACAGGCCCTTCTTCCCGTTGAACCGGGTTTTCAGGTACCTGCACTGGGCAGGATTCAGTGATTGTACTAGTCCTTACGGATTCGCAATCACCTATGTTGTTATTAGACAGTTAGAGTCCCCTCGTCGCTGCGACCTGCTTCTTGCAAAGCAGGCACCACTTATCCCGAAGTTACGTGGCTATTTTGCCGAATTCCCTTAGCTAGCATATGCCGACACGCCTTAGCCTTCTCAGCTTGGGGCACCTGTGTTGGTTCTCGGTACGGACTTTCAACTCCCTTTTCACGGACTCCTGGAATTTGCCAACTTACGTCATCACGTTTTCGTCTGTTTCTCGCCATTACGGCTCTCCGCAGACTTCTGCGCTTGAACGCCCTGGCGCGAACGCTTGACATATCCGGAAGCGTCAGTTTTATCGTTGAAAGGTACAGGAATATTAACCTGTTTCCCATTTGGCGTACTCCGATTAAGGTACGTCTTAGGACCGACTGACCCTCGGCTGACGAACATTGCCGAGGAACCCTGGCCCATACGGCGATCGGGATTCTCACCCGACTTTGCTGCTACTGCTACCAGGATTTTCGTCTCTACGCGGTCCACACCTCTTCACAGAGATGCTTCTGCCCACGCAGAGCGCCTCCCTACTAGATCACCTTGCGGTGCTCCGTGGTATCGGTAATCGGCTTAGCCCCGTCAATTTTCGGGGCCCTGGATCTCGACTGGTGAGCTGTTACGCACTCTTTAAAGGATAGCTGCTTCTAAGCTAACCTCCCAGTTGTTTATGACCCAGGACACCCTTAAGTGTTGACACTTGGCCGATACTTGGGGACCTTAACCACGGTCAGGGTTGTCTCCCTCACGGACTAGAAGCTTACCCCCCAGCCCGGACTGCCGGTCTTCTACGACGACGGCGGTTTTGGAGTTTGACAAGAGAACAGACCCTTTCGGGTCCGGCTTCCCCAATCAGTGCTCTACTCCGCCGACTATCTCAGACCAGGTCATACTGCGATATGTTTCGGGAGGAACCAGCTATTTCCGACCTCGATTGGACTTTCACCCCTAGACGCAGGTCACGAGAGCGATTTGCATATCAACATCTCTAACGATCCTCCACGCAGCTTTCGCCACGCTTCGACCTACCAACGCCTAGATCGCCCGGCTTCGGGTCGCATACGGGCGACTGCACGCACTTGTATACGTCGCGCCTCTTCTCATGCGCGCTTGTCGCTTTCGCTACGGCTTCCTCTGTAAAAGAATTAGCCTCGCCGCCAATATGCACTCCCTGGTTCGTTCTTCAAAACGCATGTTAGAACGCCGGCAACTCCTTTCGTACTGCGGCCTTGCAGCCGTTTCCTTCAAGGAGAAGATCCTTGCGCGCCCTAACGCACTATCGCCAGCCAATTTCAGGCTCTTTGCACCTCCCTATTTGGGGTACTTTTCAGCTTTCGTTCACACTACTACTGCGCTATCGGTCTCAAGATGTATTTAGCCTTGGAGGTTGGTGACCCCCAATTTCCCGCGCGATTTCCGACGCACGGTACTCAAGACACGGCCCCGGTCTTGATAAATTACGACTACGTGGCTCTCACACTCTATGGCAGGCCATTCCAGGCCACTTCGACTTCTCTATCAAGACGTTTGGACCGGCTTATAACACCACATCTCCCTTGCGGGATTCGGTTTAGGCTGTTCCGCTTTCACTCGCCGTTAATAACGGAATCTCGTTTGATTTCTCTTCCTGTCCCTACTAAGATGTTTCAATCCGGGACGTTCCCGATCCTTACGGATCAGTCCGAAGACTAGGATTTCCCATTTGGACATCCTCGGTTCAATGGCTCCATGCGCCTCGCCGAGGCTTATCGCAGCTTGGCACGTCCTTCGTCAGCACTTGAGCCGAGCCATCCCCTGGCTGGCATAAGCAGCTTATGCCCCACTAAACTCAGTGAGCGTCTGGTCGCAAAGCTTGTGCACGGCATCATCGGACCGCTCCGTCAAGAACGGACCTTCGCCCTTCCACATCGAGTCTGCCTCAATGTGTGCATTGGAATTGGACTTGCTGGGATTCGGACCCAGGGCCTCCGCCTTGCAAAGGCGGCGCTCTACCAGCTGAGCTACAAGCCCGGGTAATAGCCCCAGCTAATAATCAGAATAGCTGGCTAATTGTTCTCTCTTTGGTCTCGGTCGACATTTTCAGCTTCCAACTGGTTAGGAAATGGATTCGCTTTTGCGAATCCAGTTCATTAGGAGGTGATCCAGCCGCAGATTCCCCTACGGCTACCTTGTTACGACTTAACCCCCCTTGCAAAGCCCAAATTCGAACGCCTCCGAAGGAAGCGCTCTCATTCAGACCCTACTCGGGTGGTTTGACGGGCGGTGTGTGCAAGGAGCAGGGACGTATTCACCGCGTTCTGTTGAAACGCGATTACTACGGATTCCAGCTTCATGAGGGCGAGTTGCAGCCCTCAATCCGGACTAAGATTGGCTTTAGGAGATTTCCATCCCCTTTCGGGGTAGATACCCATTGTACCAACCATTGTAGCTCGCGTGTAGCCCGGGATATTCGGGGCATACTGACCTACCGTTGCCCATTCCTTCCTCCGCTTTAGCAGCGGCGGTCCCCACAGTGTACCCGTCACTCCGGAGAGTACGCTGGCAACTGTGGGCGTGGGTCTCGCTCGTTGCCTGACTTAACAGGATGCTTCACAGTACGAACTGACGACGGCCATGCACCACCTCTCAGCTAATCCGGCAAAGTCTTCAGCCTGGCCTTCATATTGCTGTCGGTCCCGGTAAGATTTCCGGCGTTGAATCCAATTAAACCGCAAGCTCCACCCGTTGTGGTGCTCCCCCGCCAATTCCTTTAAGTTTCAGCCTTGCGGCCGTACTTCCCAGGTGGCTCGCTTCACGGCTTCCCTACGGCACCGACAACGGTCGCACCGTTGCCGACACCTAGCGAGTATCGTTTACGGCTAGGACTACCCGGGTATCTAATCCGGTTCGTGCCCCTAGCTTTCGTCCCTTGCCGTCAGGTCCGTTCTGGTGAGACGCCTTCGCCACTGGTGGTCCTTCAAGGATTACAAGATTTCACCCCTACCCCTGAAGTACCTCTCACCTCTCCCGGCCTCGAGCCAGACAGTATCTCCTGAAAGCCTGACAGTTAAGCTGCCAGATTTCCCAAGAGACTTATCCGGCCGGCTACAGACCCTTTAGACCCAATAATAACGGTTACCACTCGAGCCGCCGGTGTTACCGCGGCGGCTGGCACCGGTCTTGCCCGGCCCTTGCTATGCAATGCTTTTTAGGCATCACGACAGCCAGATTTGTAACCTGGCACTCGAGGTCCCCTTATCGCTGTTTCCAGCATTGTAAAGTTTTCGCGCCTGCTGCACCCCGTAGGGCCTGGATTCGTGTCTCAGAATCCATCTCCGGGCTCTTGCTCTCACAACCCGTACCCGTCGTAGGCTAGTAGGTACGCTACACCCACTACTACCTGATAGGCCGCAGACCCATCCTTGAGCGCCGGAGCTTTCAAGCTCGATGCATTCCAGCAATCGAGATCTATCGGGTATTATACCCAGTTTCCCGGGTTTATCCCCGTCTCAAGGGCAGGTTGTCCACGTGTTACTGAGCAGTACGCCATGTATTGCTACATTCGACTCGCATGGCTTAGTCGAACCTCGATAGCAGTAACCTCTGGCAGGATCAACCAGAATTCGTCTAGGAAGTATTTTACTTAATATGTTATTCCGAACCAGTCGGAATTGGCTGAGTCGCCAAGACCAATGTCAGACACGAAAAAACTCGCGTCTCCATCTTTTTTATCGCAACTCTGGACCTGGCCCTTCAATGATATCCGGGCCCAGCTCTTGGGTTGCGACGCCTCATCGGCCCAATTCTGTACGCAATACTACTATTTAAAGGTTGCCTTTCAGCAAACTTCTACTGCGTCCATTGTTGGCCTAATTTGAAAGGTGTTCGTGCTATTTATATCTTTTGGCTCATCCGGACTTACCCATGAAGGGAAATCGCGAAATGGACCAGAAAACTTGAACCCTTTTCGGCAGCCATTGTGATCGAAGTTCGTATTTAAAGATTTCGCCCCATCATGCCTCCCCAGTTTTGATCAGGAGGCGGAAGCAAAGCCCTCGAACCCATCGCATCGGCCTTCACCCTTAAGGGATGATGGGTATTTAAAGATAGCGCAACAAAAAAGAAGGAAATCAAGCGGCTGGATTTTAGATAATATTAACCATATTAAACCATTTCGGACAGATATGCCTATCATCTGCACAGGAAGCAGTAACCTTGCGCTATCAACTTCGCTTGAGAATTATGAGGGTTACGTCGGATGAGGCGGGCTTTACCTTGGAATAATCCAGCAGATTCTTCTCCGCAACCATCAGTATCTCCGAGGCGGGGCGATCCCTATTGTTTATGACCAGATTTATCAGCCGCTCTATGCCGAATTGCTTCTTAAAGCCGTTCTCAGCTTCAACGACACCATTGGAATACATGACCATGACATCGCCCGGCTGAATGGGTATGAGCGTCTTTTCCAGCTCCATCCTATCCAGCATACCAAGAGCAATGCCTCCCCCACCCAATGTATCCACCATCCCTCCTGGATCAACGATGAAAGGAGGATTGAAGCCGGCATTCACATACTCTAAAGTGTGATTTACGGGATCTAATAGAGCATAAAAGCATGCCAGATTAGTTCCGTGACCATGCTGATTTATCTGCGAATTCAGGTCACTGATAGCCTTGGCCGGATCCAATTTATCAGGCGAGGCGCGAATGAGCGTTCGCGACATGATGGCAAGCATGGCCGCCTGGACACCATCTCCTCCCACACCCGCCATGGCGAAGGCAATTTTATCATCTGCGCGGGTAATATCATAGATATCAAAACTATTCATCTCAGAAGGCCAGTAAAGCGTCCGGATCTCGTACCCCTCTTCCTGTGGCACATGTGCCGGAACCAGATTGCGCTTTACTCCCTCGAGAAAGGCCATTTCCTTGCCAGAGCCGCCCCGTAAAACCGCATCATCCTCCTGCCTTGCCACATATCCCTTAAGACCCCGCGCCATTTTATTGAAGGAGACTGCTAAGACAGCCAGCTCGCCTGAGGTCTTCGCCTCGACGTCAAACTCGCCGCGCGAAATTTTCTCAGTCACGCCGACAAGAGAGGTTATCTGGCCTTCGATCCTTCTGCTAAGCCACCATCCTGCCCCCAGCACAAGAAATATAGTGAGGACGAAGATGATCAGCGCATAATTGCGAACTCTTCGCGAGGCATCATTCAAGCCGGCAGTTACGCTCCTGGCAACATCCTTGATACCTGAATCTATGTATCGCGCCGGCAGGCTCATCTCTTCGGCAGGATAGGCAATGCAGAATATCCAGCCAAGTGTAGTTATGCGCGAGAAAGCCACATAACCGTCCCCATTCCCCAGACCCACCACATTGGAACCGAAGCTTTCACTTAACATGCCTTTGCCCAGCGCCCTAACCTCGGGGTTGGTTGATTCAAAGAGATTATCTGCAACGAAGAGGTCTTTCAGATCGTTTTCCGGCTTATTTTTGGGCCGGTATATTATCAGGCCGGACGAATCCATAATAAAGGGATATCCTCTTCCCTTCAGGGACGACAGGTCGCTGTAAATCGGATTTAAGGAGACATCCATTCCCGCGATGCCTGCAAACACACCGTCCCGAAAGATCGGAGTGGTAACGGTGATTGCATAATTTCCATTACCATCCACATGGGGCCCGGTCCAGATGGTCTTCTTCTTTTGCCTGGCCTGAGTATAATACGGCATATCCTTGTAACCGAAGGGCGCCGTGTTACTGAGAGTCTTATTGCTGTAAGGCCAAACTGCTAGCACCCCATCCTCGGTTCCGATATAGGATAGGTACAATGACGATTTGGCCTTGTGAAGTGCTTGCATAATCCTGGCAGGTGCACAAAGAGATCTTACGGTAGCATCTCTTATCTCAGAAGTTGTCTGGTTAGAACCAATTGGGGCAACCCATATTCCAGGAGGAGTACAGCTCTCGTTTGCAGAACCGGTGGCCACATATCCGGCGACAAGTTCGTTTTCAGAAGCAATACGCCCGAAGAACTCGTCGTACTGGCGGGCCTTCGCGATAGCGAGCTGTACCTGATCGGCATCGCCTTGGTCGACCGCCAGAGCTGAGCGGTTCAAGGATGTGCTGAGGCTGGTGATATTGCTTTGAACGTCCATTGATGCCTGGTTCATCTCCACTAGAGATACGATCCCTAGAATTACCATAGGTAGCAGAGCAAAAGCTACCAGAACCACCAGGAGCTTTTCCCTTAATCCATCGATGCCAGCCATTTTTCCATCCATTGACCTGGGTGGTATAAACTCTTTTCAGCATTCATTGCAAAAACTATTTATTGGTACTATCCGAATAAATATTGTGAAAGGGCCCTATGAATTTCTCCAGCCCCTGAGCAGGCTGAAGGCGGCATACCAACGCTTTGAAAGGACCGTGTGGGCAATGAACGCCGCAATACTGTCCATCGTCGTTTACGCCCTGGCAGAGATTATCGGCCTTCCCGACTTTATGGGCTTCTATTATCAGGACGTGCCTCTCCTCAGGGCATCACCAGCCATTCTATCCATAATCCTCGGCCTGGCTGGGGCCACGATCATCAAGAGGCGGAAAAAGGTAGATATCTTTCCCCTCTTGGGGGCACAGCTTTCCGAGAAAGCCCGCACCGCTTACGACAATCGCGACGTTGATTCTCTGCCCATGCAAAACCTGGCCGACGAGATCAAAGCCAGCCTAAATAAAATCAAGCCCTCTGAGATTCTCAATTCACGGCAGATAAGTGGCAGAGCATTTGCCATCGTAATCTTATCAGGCGCTGCCCTTCTCTTAGCCCAGAGCGAGATTGTCACTCCATCGGATTTCCAGTCTCTCGCCGATCTGAGGGACAAAGCCCTTTCCGCTTTTGAAAATGCTGCGCCAACGCAAAGCACAAGCCAGGAAAGAAACCTCACAGGCAACCTCTTCGGCAATCCGTCTCTGGCTATCTTAAATGAGAACAAGATGGAAATTGTGCTTTATCCGGGAATAGGAGCCGGATCTCTGGCCAGAAACACAAAGCCCGTGGAGCGTGTATTCCAGCAATCCCAGGCAGGAGAGGCAGCAGCCGTTCCCTCTGAGCTCTATATCGAGAGCCTTCCTCCCCAAAACAAGGATATAATAAAGAAATACTTCACGATTCTGTCCCAAAGCGATAGATGAAGATTAACTGATTACCTTTTTGATCCTGCCCTTGCAAGACCAATTATCTCCGCCAAAAGAGCTTTCCCCTCTTTTGATGAGAAGAGCGGAATCTCCCAATCAACCGTCACAAGGCCGTCTTTGCGGTAGACCATTACGCCCCGCCTCTCCCAGGCGGCAGTCTTGGCCAGGTTTATGCCCCTCTGGAATACCAGCTCATGAATCTCATGCTCCCTTAATCCTCGCAGCTTCTCCATGGCCTGCGTCCCGTTGAGCCCTTCCTCCAGCAGCATGTAAAAGCCATAAGAAAAGACATGATTTCTCCAGGTCTCATCCTGGCGCTCCGCGAGGTATTCGCAGATCTCCGCCTGGCAAAGAGGAATTGTCCGGCAATCCATGGAAACGGGCCTGCCCAAATCCAGGGATAGGGCCGCAGAGAGAAAGCCTGCGACCAAGGAATCGATCTTTTCCACTCTTCCAGCAAAGGGCGCATCAAGAAAGACAAGGCTGATCTCATCTGAGAATGTGAAAGCAAGGGCAGGAGCGGGCCCAAAATCCAAAAAGAAGCTCTCCACCGCGCCTGCCATCGACCGGGCAAAATCGATGTCATAGGGCTTAATGCTTTCTTCCAGTACCTTTTTGAAGCCCCTTCCATCCGCTCTCACCACCAGGGGCGCGCGGGCACATAGGCCGGAATAAATCTCCCAGCTAGTCGACTTTGCGCTGATCCTTTGCATTTCGAGTCAGGTGCCGGATGATGATAATATCGCCCACTGCAGTAACCCAGCGATAGGGTATTACGATGCCCTTTCCCTTCAGATCAAACAGCTCCCGGTTCACGTCCCCCAGAGCCAGGCCGCTTACCACGCCGTTCTCAGGGTCAAGGACGGCATCTTCCACCCTGCCCACAAAGATACCCTTCTGAGTATAGACATCCTGGTCCAGGAGCGATGTGATCTCTACATTCATTTAGAATCCCATAATAAAATTCGTGTATTAGATATTAACTTTGCGATGCTCTCGCGAGCTGCAAAAGCATTATATTTTACTCCAGCAGATCTTGTTAAGGGGTGAAAGGAAAGATGTTGGTGGTTGGGATCAGCGGAAGTCCTCGAAAGGCCGGCAATACCGAGTTTCTGCTCAATGAGGCCCTGGCCGTGGCCAAAGAGAGGGGCTTTGAGACGAAGAGGCTGCTCATATCGGAGATGAATGTAGATTTTTGCAATGACTGCGGGGATTGCAGCAAAGGAAAATCCTGTTCCAAAGAGGACGATATGACGCAAATCCTCTCCTCGCTGGAGGGAGCGGACGGCATTATCGTCGCTTCGCCAGTCTATTTCGGCAGCGTAACTGCTCAGCTCAAGGCAGTCTTCGACAGGACAATTCCCTTGAGGCGGCAGGGCTTTCGTCTCAAGGATAAGATCGGATGCGCCATTAGCGTAGGTGGAGCTCGAAACGGCGGCCAGGAGAAAACGCTGGAGACAGTTCACGCATGGATGCACATTCACGGCATGATTATAGTTGGAGACGATGCTCACTTCGGAGGCATTGCCGTGCGGCCTGCTGCGGAAGACCGCATAGGCAGAAAGACGGTCGTGGCCAGTGCCAATAAGCTGTGCGATCTGCTGGAGAGGACGGCGAAGAAGGAGAGCTGCTGGGGCGGAGATTGAGACAAAAATATCTCGGTGAAAAGGGCCTAATCGGATTCATAGCGTTTCTCAGCGCGTTTGTTCCGTTATCTACCGACCTTTATCTTCCCGCATTGCCCGGTATGGCAAAATATTTTGGTGTAACATCCGACCTGGCCAATCTCACTTTGATTTTGTTTTTTGTCTTTTTCGCAGCAGGAGCTCTATTCTGGGGGCCACTAAGTGACAAATATGGACGCAGACCGATATTGCTGATCGGTCTGTCCATCTATTCTCTGGCAGGCTTTTTGTGCGCAGGCTCCGGGGATATTTATCACCTGATATTATTTCGAATCCTGCAGGCCGTGGGGGGGAGCGGGGCTTTTGCGGTAGCTACTGCCATAATCAAGGATGTATATGACGCAAAAAACCGGGAGTTAATTTTAGCTCTGGTTCAATCAATGGTGCTCATATCTCCCATGACGGCTCCAGTCCTGGGGAAGGCTCGGCACAGTGGCGAGAAACCAGGGCTTCGCGACTTTGCTCATCATTTTTTCCTTGCTGAGCGTGTCCAGCATGGCTTTCATAGCATCATCATCATATATTTATATAAATGGCTTCGGCCTGAGCGAGCAAGTCTACAGCTACTATTTTGCCTTCAATGCAATTGGAATGATCGCGGGACCAACGCTGTATCTGCGGATGGCCCGGCGCTTCACGCGCAGATCGATCATCATGGCATGTTTTGCCGTCATCTCGGCCAGTGGATTTTTGATTGCTCTCACAGGAGACTTCAAACCCATGATATTTGCCCTGGTGCTGCTGCCTGCCACGGTCATGGCCAGTTGTGTGCGAACTCCCGGCGCAAATCTGATGCTGCAGCAGCAGGAAGAGGATACCGGCTCAGCCTCAGCCCTGATGAGCTGCTTTGGCATCTTTATGGGCAGCGTCGGCATGATCATCATCTCGCTTCCCTGGAGCAATACCATCCAGGTCCTGGGAGTAATGAACATCCTCACCGGTTTGACCTGTCTTGCCTTATGGCTGCTCTTATCCAATAAGCCGTTCATAAAGCAGATTCCTGAAACCCGGTTCAAGGCAGGCTAATCTGATTCAGAGTCTTGGCTATTTTGCAGGCAGCTTACGATTGGCGCGAGCGCTCGGGCCTCGCGGGACAGAGGACTGGAGAAATGCCAGGTCTGGGGCCAAGCCGGGTGGCGCGATGAGAGCACGGGATCTTGCGGCTTATCACCTCAACACCCCCTCTGGATTGCTGGCGGCAAAGCTCCCGCCACCAGAATCTTCGACAATTGCCTGCTTTCGATTAACCAGCATCGGCTAAACAGGGATAAACGCTGTAGAATCCAGAGCGCAACATCAGGCATTACGAAGGCGAAAGCATATTTATAAAAATATCATAGGCTCCGATTCTGGCCAAAGTTGTTCGCATAACCGACTATGAATAACTTGCAGATTTAGCAAACAGAAAGATATATCTAGTTACAATCCTTACAATATAGCCATGCTTGCTACTAAGCGTATACCGGTAACCGAGACCGTGTGGACTGAGTTATCAGAGCTAAAGAGTGCAGGGCAGACTTATTCTCAGCTCCTGGAAGAGATGATTGAAGATAAGAAAAAGGCCAGGCTTTTCCGGGATATGGAAAAGATTGAGGAAGAAGGCGAGTTTGTGGAGTTTCCGTGGTAGCCTACCAGCTGGTAATCAGGAAAAAGGCTTTGGAGTTCGTCAACGCATTGCCTTCAAAAAGCCAGAGGATACTGATCGAAAAATGTAAAACACTTGCGTACGATCCATTCCCTGGTCAAGGTGACAAAGAGATAATCCATCGAAAAGGCCACGATGACATTTATCGCTTGCATATTTCAAGATCCTATACTGCTTTTTACAAGATATATACAAATGAAAAGATGGTTAAGATCCTAGATATCACAACCATTGAGCAAGCGCATAAGATATACGGCAGATTCTGAGAAACGCTTACTGGTAAGGATTGGGGTCATATCTCTAATGCTATTGATTTTCATGTGCGGGGGATGAGACCCCCGCACGATCATCCTTCGTTTGTTTATGATTTAGCCAAAGCTTTTATTTAGATAGTGCATAGATAATAATTATGGCAAACCTATGGTAAGGAGGATTCTAGGTATATGAAACACTATATGCTTCTTGGATTTGTTTTGGCCGTGTTAATAGGAACTGGCCTTGCACAAAATCCAACAATAAGTGACGTGAATGCCTTTCAACAAGCTTTAGAAAAAGATGGATTCACAGTGCAGCGAGGGGCTTTAGGTTTTTTTGATCTCATCAAGTTATATGACTTGAAAGTGTTGCCTAATGCACTTGGAAACAATCCCAGCACAAAATATCTGTCATATTTTGTTCCACCAGCACCTGGTCAGAAGGTGCCTGAAGAGATTGCAAAAATTGCCGCGGCTCTTGGAATAAACTTGGACGCAGCTGCTTTCTGGAATCTTGGTCCTGATGAAGCCGTTGTATTCGTTGGAAGAACCCCCCCGGAATGCAGATACTTCAGCTTCGATCTACAACTAGTGGAAAGGACGTATGGAAATGAGGCCCGATGGATTTGGTCCAACTTAGGCGACACAGTGAATAATCTAGTTATCAATACAGAAGGAACGCCAAATGGAGCGGCAGGAAATCCATTCAATCAAACCACGGTGATAGTCGCTACGGCCGATAGAGGCATCGATCAACGCATCAGGGCTGCTGCATTATCAGCAGGATATTCAGACAACATATTCAACACTCTGGTGTTTCCATCGTCAATGCTGAATATGGGCGTAGAAAATAACTCAGACACATTTCTCATCGGCCTGCGTCCAGCTTTCTACAAAGACAAACAGGCGGGTGATAACTACCTTAATAACACACCTGCGATTGTTTTCCGAGTTACTCCCAACTTAACTACGAAACTAGATCCGTATGATTTCCCAAAGCTAAGAGTCCGCGGGACGGGAACTACAGAGTTTGACCTAATGGATGATCTAGAACAGCTGAAGAAGGCGATTCTCAATACATATAGCAATTTGAATGCTACAGAACTTCCAACAAGTATGACAGTCGCTTCAGATGGAATTCAGAGGGGAATCAATGCCATGGGGCCAGACAGCGACGCATGCTACCTATGGACATCAAACCTAACTCCCTATTCGGCGACACCTTCATTCCCCGATCTCTCGAAGTATTATGATTTCCAACCGCATCCTACAGTTGCTTTAGGCAACGATACAAATGAGTTCATAATTATCTATGGTGTCAACCATGTAGCCACAGGAAAGGCAGCATACTCAAGCGCCACCATATACGGAGCGTATGGTTGGAATGGTGTTGGAACAATCCACGATGCGAATTTCAATGGAACTGCTGAGGAATACCTCCCTGAAAATCCCAACGCCAAATACCTCTATGTCTACAAGATTGCTAGGAATTGCAATGGCGATCTAAATTGCTTTGAGGTTCCCACCGGTCCTGGAGCCTACGGCATAGCTCTGGATCAGCCTCTTATGATTTTCTGGAGGATGTACCTGGAAAAGGCTACAAAGACCGGGCCATCTTACTCGGAGATCGTGTATGATAGAGCCATAAAGTTTGATCTGAAGAAGTAGGTTAAGCTAAAGGAGCTGGGATATACAGGTTGATCTTCGTCTATAGGTGCGTATAACCTGTAATCCAATCTCTCTTTTTTCGATATGCTTTAAACTGCAAGATATTACTATAAGGACTATTCCAAGCCTAACCCCCCAGATGGTGCGCGAGGGATTGTGGATTTTCTATTTGCTTTTACCGCCATCGATTAATCGCGATCAGTGAATTGTAAACCAGGATTTATCAAAAGTATAGGAATGGGCAATTAGGCCGAAGCGATTTTCGAGCCATTTAAGATGACTGCGTAAAGCACTATGAATAACTGGCAAATTTTTGGTGTCACATACCCGATTAGTTCTATGGCAATTCCATATAGATAAATAGCATGCACCGCCCTCGCTGGCGATCGGGGAAAGTCCTTACAAAAGGAAGAAAGGGTGCTGGCCCATGCATACGCGAGCCTGCGGAATTTCCCACACGCACCGCGGCCCGCCACTGGGACAAGGGCTGCAAAGAGAAGCAGATGAGACCGCAACAGAAGCCGAGGCCTTCAAGCTCCTGGCCCGACTGGAGTAAAGCGAGGCCGAAATAAACCAATGTTTTGACTTCGCGGCTTCGCGCCTTCGCGTGAAACCGAACCCTTTTGAATCTCACGCGAAACCTTGACGGGCACGAAGAACGATCAGCCGTTAACAAATGCACATTATCAGAAGGCTAGAGCGAGGAAGGCCAAAAAGCGCTGGGGATAGAGCGAAACGACGGCAGAGCTCGCCGGTGCAAGCATCGGGGTATTACGATAATATAATTTAATTTTTGGCCCCATCAATATCACTTCTTTTTTACCAGTTCGAGCAGGCAATATTGATAGGGCAAGCCCTCGGGTTTTTCATAGAACTTGCCTTGCAGCCGTCGATAAATGTCTTCGATCAGGTCTTTGTTATCTGCGTGAAGTCCGATTTGCATCGACGATTCACTCCAGGCCCTGACAACATGGGCCAGGGTAGCGGCAAGCATGGACCGTTCCTGTGGGTCGTCCAGCTTGTCTTGCGTCCTGGCAAAATATGCGCACGGAATGGTCATGGGATCACAGGCATTGACGGCAAAACAACACCTAAGATCATCTTCATCCAGCAAACGTGACATTTCATGAGGTGTCGCAAAGTAATCCGGTATAAAAATAGCGTTTAGCTCTGCTTCGGAAAGCTTTTTCTCCACATATAACTCCTGGCAAATGTCCCTGAGGTTGTTATATCCCGGCGACGCCGGCCACCGGTCGTCTCCCAGATTGGCAAGGTTGGCAAAAAACAAAGCTCCCCCCATAACCAGCGACTTCGAGCATTCGTGCAGAAACGACCGCCAATCCGCTTTCCATTTTTCCGCAAATTTTCTACGTTCAAAATCAGGCAACTGGTTAGGCTGTATGCAGAGGGGATGCAAAAAATAATCAGGTCCAACCGTTTTGGCATTCAGCCAGTGCAGGGCAGTAGAGGAGAAACCGATCCGCAGTTTGCCTGCTATCTCAGGAAATGGTTCATAAAAAGACCGCTGGATGTATTGGGCCTCTACGTGCTTTAATTTCGCTAATTCCGAAGTCGCCCAGAACGTATCGAAATTCGCCGGGTCCGCCAGATCAATATAGACTAATTTGATGGTCAGCGCGGGATTCACCTCGTGAATCTGGCGGATGACTGCTTCAAACAACTCGCTCGAATTCACACCGTCTGCGGCGCCGTAATCGGCGATCACAAACACCTCTTCGGCGCTCATGGCAGCGATCTGCGGCGATATACGCCGGATGTAAGACGCCATCCTGGGCAGTACCTCTGCATCCACCGCACGGGCGGTATCTGAAATCCGACTGTAATCCTTGGTCATTGTCGGCGAATATTGTTGTGATGCGTTCTTCATGGGTTTTTACCTCATAACTGTAATCTAACCGGTTTTGAAATCGGGCCGCGTTTGAGAAATCCCGTGCAGCGCTTTGTCTTGTGTCAGCTCTTATACAACTATTGCGTGATACTTGCCGAAGATGTGTTGGGCGGACGCAACCAGGACATCTTCGCTAAGCCGATCTCCTACGACTTCAGCCTCGCTGAGGCCATGTGGAAGCCTTATTATCTAAGAAATTGAGATGGTAAGGCATGTTCATGAAGAGGCATGTGCTCTCCATGCGAGAGTTCTCCCGGGAGGAGATCGATTCCGTCCTCGATCTGGCGGCGTCCCTCGAGCCTTATGCACGGGGCAAAAAGAGCGATATGATGGCGGGCAAAATACTGGCTCTGCTTTTTTTTGAGCCCTCCACGCGCACACGCATGTCATTTGAGACGGCCATGAACCGCTTGGGCGGCAGCGTCATTAACCTGGGGCCCGCAGAGGGGTCATCCATCTCCAAAGGCGAGTCTCTGGCGGACACGGTGCGAGTCATTGGCGGCTATGCCGACGCCCTGGTCATCCGTCATCCCAAAGAGGGCTCGGCCCGTCTTGCCTCTCAGTTCTCACCAGTGCCCGTGCTCAACGCTGGCGACGGAGCCGGGCATCATCCCACCCAGACGCTTTTGGACCTTTACACTATCAAAAAAGAGAGCCATCTGGAAAATCTGAGCATTGCTCTTGTGGGTGATCTGAAGTATGGCCGCACCGTTCACTCTCTGGCCTATGCCCTCTCCCTCTTCGGAGCCGATATTACTCTGGTGTCTCCCCCAGGCCTGAGGATGCCCGATCCGATAAAGGCCGATCTCTCCAGCAAGGGCACCCACGTTCGCGAGACCTGTGACCTGGGAGAGGTGATCAACAATGTGGATGTGCTTTACATGACCCGCATTCAGCGCGAGAGGTTCCCGGACCCGGTAGAGTATAAAAAGGTGGCCAGCAGCTACAGAATCACGCCCGAGTTCCTGGCCGGGGCCAGAGAGGGCCTTATTATCATGCATCCTTTGCCACGGGTGGACGAGATCGCTCCTTCTGTGGATGAAACGCCGCACGCTCGCTACTTCCAGCAGTCCTTTTATGGCGTCCCCGTTCGAATGGCTCTTCTTAAAATGCTTATCGTCGAAGGTGTTTAGCAATGGATGAACCAAAAGGACTACGTGTTAAGCCCATCAACAACGGAACGGTAATTGACCACATTGCAGGAGGCCAGGCGCTAAATGTTCTCAAAATCCTGGCGATCTCCGGCACCACAGACGCCACAGTTTCCGTTGTCATGAACGTGGAAAGCAGGAAGCTTGGCAAAAAGGACATCGTCAAGGTTGAGGACCGCGAGCTGTTTGAGGAAGAAGTCAACAGGATCGCTTTAATCGCTCCTGCCGCATCCATCAATATCATACGAGACGGCAAGGTCATTGAAAAGCGAACTGTGGATCTGCCCGATGAGATCGTGGGCGTGGTGCGCTGCCAGAATCCTAACTGCATCTCCAATACCCTCGAACCCATCAAATCCAGGATGCTTGTCAAGACCAAAAATCCGGTCTTGCTGCGCTGCCTCTATTGCGAGCAGCCCCTCACCGACAGAATAGCAGAATACCTAATCTGAAGGAATGCGAAAGTATAAATCAGGTTTGGGGCATTGTCTTGCCCCGGATTAGATGAAGATTCACCTAAAGGTTTGGATGGAGTAAAAGATGACTGTAAAAAATGGCGATTTCATTAGAATTGACTACACGGAGAGCGTTGACGGGCAGGTAATTGCTGCCACCGATAAGGACGTTGCGACGGAAAAGGGAATCTATAACGAAGAGGGCCAGTACGGGCCGCACCTCATAGTAATTGGCGCAGGCCAGCTCGTGAAGGGCTTCGAAGAAGATCTGATCGGAAAAGAGATCGGCTACAGTGGCAAGGTGGAGATACCACCCGAGGGCGCCTTTGGACTGCGTGATCCCAAGAAAGTTGAGATCGTCCCCATAAACCGGTTTAAGGAGAAGAAGCCCGCTCCAGGCATGCGCGTCGGTGTAGAGAATAAGGTTGGAACAGTCACCAGAGTATTCGGGCGAAAAGTGAGCGTTGACTTCAACCATCCTCTGGCCGACAAGACCATCGTCTATGAGTACAAGATCAATGAGTTCATAGAGGATCGGCAAGAGAAACTCAATGCCCTCATAAAGACCTTTGGCCACATGGATCTTGAAACGGAAATAAAGGATGATGTGGCAATAATTACCGTTCTTTGGGAGCTCTCCTATTACAAGGAGTGGGTTATGATCAGGCGCGGCCTGGCGGATATGATCATCCAGCATCTGGGGCTGAAAGAGGTAGACTACGTCGAGAAGCACACAGGAGAACGTGTCACGGCCGAGCTCATCTCGCCACCGGCAAAGGAGCCTGCAGCTGAAGGAGCTGGGCCCGAAGAAATGATGTCTGAGGAGACAACACAGGCCTGATAGGGCAGTGGTTCTTTCTTTTTTTTGATAAATTAAAAAAAATGCCGATTCTCCAGCTTCTAGGATTTTCATACATATTTAAAAAAGACGCTGCCACAAGAACCCCCCTTACCGGCAGACGTCTTCGAAATCGCCATTCCTGAAGCTGATGCTGCATTACTTATTTGGCTGGATCTTTAGAAGAAGAATCCACCACGATGGGACCAGGACCAGCTATTGGAATAGTAGTAAGTCGCTCCGCCCCATCCATAGACATTAGTTGCATACCAGGGATCATAGACTATCGGATCATAGTAGTAGTTATAAGTGGGATAGACCACAGGCGCTGGCGCTGTGTAATAGTAGTTCGGGTAGGTATATGTTGGATAGGTGTACGTATATGCCGGATAGGTGTACGTATATGTTGGATACCAGTAATACGATGAATAGTACGAATACCCACCCGGATTCAACCAGTCATAATATGGATGGCTGCCGAAATCGTGATCACCGTGATGATCGCTACCATGAGATCGTGATCCGTAACTAGTTTCGTCAAAGGCGGCGCCTACAGCAACTAGCATTCCCAGCGCCAGGATTGACAACATCAGTTTTATTGAGTTAATTTAGATTCCTCCAAATACCATTGTTCATTTGCCTAATATTAAAAGGTGATTTTTATGTAGAGATCACCTAATATCTATATGAATCCTCTATGCAGCAGTAGATACTGAAAACGCATTTCTCAGGTCCCAGAATGATAGAACCCCTTAAAAAGACTGGATTTTACGGACCCAAAATTAAAAAAACACCGACTTTGCAGCTGCATGCCATTTTTCCTTGTTCGGCATCTTTGCCCGGCATGAGCCCCGCGAAGCCCATGAATCCCGCGACATGTTCGCTTGAAGAATCTGCGGGCCGCTTTTCCAAGTCCCGGCCCTCTTTGCATCTGTCCTTGACCGATTTACCTTAGGAGAGATGACTGGTTGATGGGAGATGACAGGTCGATAGGCGCAACTTCCTCTTTGGGCACTTCCACATGCAGGGTGTAAAGAAGGTCTCTTATGATCTCCCAGGGGTAGGTGGATATTATGCGACAATCGGTCCTTCCGCGATAGACTCCATCCTCATAGACTCTTGCATCCGGGGAGTAGCTGGCCGCAACCACAAGATCGCCCTCCTGGTATTGCCCCTGGCCCAAAAACTGCCTTTCAAACCTGAAATTGCCCAGCACTCCCGGCTTTCCATCTATCAAAGGCTGGTAGAGATTGGGCTTATCCGCCCCCGCATTTAAAAGAGCGTTGTACACAATATATTCATTAGCGGTAACATTAGCCACCATGGGATCTTCATAGCGGGTCAGGATCAGCCAGGCAAGGTAATCGGCGCTATCTACGGTAAGGTTGTACCTGACGAAATTCACACCCAAAGAGGTGACACCGCTAGAAGGCGCTTCAACGATGACTGTGTACTTCATCGTAGTATTCATATCAAAAGAGACATTATAGGGCCCAACCGGTCCGGATTCGTAAGCTGCAAAGGCTGGCGCCGCCATGGAAAGCACCAGGAGCAGGATTAATTCTATTGCCACTGATTTCATTGCGCCCTGGTTTTGTTGCCGAATCCATTTCATCCTTTTGGTGGAACCATCAGATCCCAATTATCCAACCTGCCAGGCGCTAATCGTAGGCGGGAAGATCTATCAGCCTTGGATCAGGCAGAGCCCTCCCCGATGTGAAGTGATACATGTCCTGATACTTCCATCCAGAAAGCCCAAGCATGCGGTGAACGATGTCGTCGAAAAAGCAGCCGATGCCGCAGCCCTGAAAACCGGCCGCCTCACCTGCCAGATAGAATGCCTGGCCAATCATGCCGCACTCCCAGAAAAGCCGGCTGTAATACCATGGCCCGTATTTTTGCAGCGGCTCTTCAAACTGAGACAGCATGGCTGCAGCAAAGCATCCGTCCGAAGCTATGTCCTGCCGGCAGGATGTCTCTTTGGCGGCCAGGCGGCTGTCGCCCTGGGCCAGCAGATAAAGCTCCAAATCCTGGGGCGTGCGCGAGGGCCTCTCCCAGACGAAATTCTCAAGCATAGCAGCTTTAAGCTCCTCTTTTTGCGTGGCGTCTCTAAGCCAAATGTATAGCCCCTTTTCCAGCCCCTCCACTCTGTGCACAAAAATGACCGGATGAACACAGGGCTTCCAGGGCAGAAGGCCGAAAGGAGGCGCACTTGGCATCGCGGCCTGCAAAATGGCAAAGAAGCTGTGCAGTGGCATGCTGCTCCTGCCGTCCATTACCTGAGCGCTGCGCCGCAGACGAAGCAAACGGCTGTAGATGGAAGTAAGGTCAGTTTGCGCCCTGCCCGTGCCTGGCGAAGAAAATGAAGCGGAGTAAACATCACTGGTGGGCGGCTTTTTGGCAGCCTCACTGACCAGATCAATCCAAGTCCAGGGGACATGCTGCAAGCTTAAGATATTGGCACGAACCGGCTCTCGCTGCAATTTCAATTGAGAAAGATCCGATGAATGCAGTGAGAGCTGATGCCTCCTTCCGTCAGTAAAGATGGCCAGCAGCATATCGGCATGCTCCTCTTCCAAATCATAATGCGAAAACCGGCTTTGCTCTTCCAGGCCCAGCAACTTTGTCAGGTCCTCGGTTCCGGGATCGTCCTCCAGCGACGCCTGCCAGCCCAAACAGTGCGCGGCCACAGCCACCGACGCCAGGGCATGGCCCACATCGAGCATGGAGTAGCGAAAAGCCCTCTCCCCGTACTTCCAGGATTCGCGCCAGTAGATGGAAGAGAAGGCCAGGAGCAGCGTTCCCTGCGGAAGTTGCAGAGCCTGCCAGCTTTCCTCTTCCATCTTGGCGAGCAGCTCCAGAGCATGGCTCTTGGGTGCGTAGTGATACACCCCAGGAGGCAGCGCCGCCAATGGTCCGGCAATCAGATAGCATTCCGTAGGATGCAAATTGCCGCTGGAGGGATTCACACGCAAAGACCACCTGGAGTTTGCCAAGCTCTTTTGCCCGGATATGGCCAGGCTCTCGAAGAAGAGCTGGGAGAGGCTTTCCATATTAAGAGGAGAATGCCGGATGAGCTCGTTCTGTGTTTCCTCTCCTGAGCCCTCCCGCGCAGGGGGAAAAAATCCCTGTCGCTTTAGCATGATTTGAGTCGCTGCCTCATAGCTTCGGAAGGGATCGGGCTGATTGGACCAGTCCAGCCCTCCCGGACCAGGGGCCATGGCTTGAGGCTGATGCTTTGTCCTTTGATGATAAGCGATAACCTGATCAAAGTCTTCAGACACAGAGATTCCTCTTATCAATTTATCCTTATTATTTATGCCCTCTCCATTTAAGTTTGCGGCTCAAAGGAATGGAAGGTTGATGCACTAATGGAAAAGCTGCAATTGCCCATTCCGGTGGATGATGGCTGCAAAGGTCTGCATATATTTTCCATCAAATACGGATCTTCATTCTAATTGAACACCATACCTACAGTCCATTTTATGCAAGACCTACACAACTTCGCGGCTTCGCGCCTTCGCGTGAAACCGGAACCTTTTGAATCTCAAGCGAAGCCTTGATTGGCACAAAGAACGATCAGCCGTTCACAATGGCACATTATCCACTCCCAATCATGGCTTTATTTAGGCCCGGCGGTACTAGTTCATGCAGATGGACCAAGATGGGATGGGAGGTGTCGGTTGCAAGCTAAAATGCATCTTGCTTCTTCATCTTCTTTTTCCAGCACAAAAAAAAGTCATGCACAATTGCCAGCCAAAAGAGGAAAATAATCCAACGGATCAAGTAATAACTGAATGGACTTCTTCTCCCATGCATTGCTGGCCTATATCCTGGGCAGCTTCCTGCGTCTAGAAAAAAAGCTCCTTGCAGCCCTGGTGCTGGGCGGGATCGCTCCCGATCTGGATTTTCTCGTCTCCTGGATCAATAACGTCTATCCGACCTCTCTTCTTCTGGTGCACAGAGGAGTCACGCATACTCTTTTCTTAGGCTTCTTTTTCGCTCTGATTATTTTTTATCTCTTCTCTCGTGAAAAGATTAAGGGCTTTCTTGGCAGGTTCATAAAATTCGATCTTCACTTCTCCGCCACCAGCATGGCCGTTGTCTATGCCGGTGTTCTCCTCCATCTCTTTGTGGACTATACAACGACGAGAGGCGTTCCTCTCTTCTATCCCTGGCAGGCCGTCAGGTATTCGGCCAACATTTTTTCCCAGATAGAGCCGATTATGCTGATCGCCAGCCTCCTGGTTTTGGCTGAACTGATAAGGGAAAAGTCCAGAATAAAATTTAATAAAAATCTGTTTATCGCATTCCTGCTCTTTTTCTTGATCGTGGGCGGAGTAAGAATTGAAGGAAAAACGGGTGCAGAGAGCTTTTTTAGCGGCCAAAAAGCAGAAATCTACCCGGATTCCAATCTCTTCTCGTGGGCAGTTTTAGAGAATGGCAGCGACCAATTCCTGGTTTATAAGTATGACTCCTTTATTGGAAAAGTCACCAACAGCTCGGCCTTTGCCAAAATAACCGTTGCCTCCAGCATGACGGAGGCGCAAATAGCAATAGATGCTGCCGAAAAGCTTTCCCAGGTCAAGCTCTTTCGCTGGAGAGCTTATGCCGTGGCCATAAACGCCACCTCACAGAACAGTTCATGGATTATTGAGTACTACGATCCACTGGTCAAGGCGCAAATGTCCAATTCCTGGCGCTTCTTCAGGCCGTCCTTGAAAGGCTATGGATCGGTAAGGGTGATGGTGGAAAACGGCGTGGCAAGGATAGACGATTGAGGGAATTTGGGGGCTTATTGGTCCTTGCCGGAAATGATTCTGCAAAAGCTATATCTAGAATTCAACATATAATATCTGGCATGGATCAGCGCCGACGATTCTACATCATCTCTACAGCGATTATTTTTATTCTAATTATCTTTGCCGTGTACCTTACCAAAGATTTTTTATCAACCATTCTGTTGAGCTTTTTTCTGGCATATATTTTGGATCCTGTCTTTATGTATCTCTCCAGGCATGTCGGCCACCATCGTCGGGCATCAGCTCTGGTTTCCATGTTAATAATATTTTTTATACTTATATCAATTTTCTTTGTAGTAGCCAATGCGCTCATTGAGGAGACGTCGAACTTGTTGGGACTGGGTGGCATAGCCTATCTCCAGACACAGTCTTCTAACTTTTCCAGCATCATTAATGGCTTGGCAAACACGTACCTACCAGCTTCGGCTGCAGATTACCTGAAGGCGATAGGCGACATTCCCACAGCCCTCATTTTAATAGTCCAACCAGTTTTGCAGAACAATATCATAAGCTTCGCCTCAAATTTGCCCATATACTTTGCTCAGATTCTGCTGGCAATAATTTTCACCTATTACTTCCTCGTTGATGGCAGGTTGATAATAAAAGAATTTCTGGGGCTGCTTCCTGAAGAAGAAGTCGCCACTCGTTTCTTCCAGGAACTGAACCTCATCTATGCGAGCCTTTTCCGAGTATTCTTCATAATCGCTCTGCTTACAGGTACTATAGGCGCAATTGGATTCCTATTGTTTGGGATACCCTATCCCTTACTTTTTGGGATAATAATAGCTATAGCCGCCCTGATCCCATTATTAGGACCTGAATTGATCTTTGGGCCGTTCGTCCTGTATTACATATTGACTGGGGACTATGCCAGAGGCCTGGCCCTGCTAGCCTTCGGAGTGATCTTCCTCACTATAATCCCCAATAACCTGATTCTTCCACGCCTGGCATCGGTGCGCGCTTCCATCCACCCCCTGATCACCCTCACGGCATTTACGGCTCCGGTCTTTGTCATAGGGTTCATGGGCGTGATCGTCGGGCCCGCCGTCTACGGGTTTATTCTCGCGGCTTACAGGACAATGGTGTGCCTTCGCGAAATGAAAACGTCAGTACCAGACGCAGAAGCTCCGTCCGAGCTTGCATCAAAGCTATCATAAAGCAGATCGAGACGAAAGTGTTCGGGGAATCGGCGTTTCCCAAGCTATCCATTGCATCTAGCGTGAAAGAGGCAGAAATAGCGATAAATGCTGCCGAAAAGCTCACTCAAATCAAGTTCTTTCGCTGGAGAGCTTATGCCGTGGCCATAAACGCCACCACAGAGAACAGTTCATGGATTATTGAGTACTACGATCCACAGGTCAAGGCGCAAATGGCCAATTCCTGGCGCTACTTCTGGCCGTCTTTAAAAGGCTATGGATCGGAAAGGGTGATAGTGGGGGACGGGGTGGTGAGGGTGGAGGATTGATGAAGGCATTGGGATTCAGCTGGAATGGATCGAATGAGGTGTGAGTGGGAGAGTAGGTAGGTAAAGTGGAATCAATTCTATACTAATATACTAACAACAATTATACTATGTTTATATAATTTTAAATCTATGTTTTACAAGCAGTCTTTTGATTCATGACATATTGGCCATTTTTCAAGAATATTCTCCAAATATTTTATGCCTAAATAAACGGAATGCTGAAAATAACAACAAGGAATATATATATCATTGTCTTAGTAGGCAATTATCAGCCTGGAGTCCATGATGATAATTCAATCACTTGCTTTCGAGAATTATATGGCATATAAGAGATTCTCAATAGCGCTCTCCCAGTTCAATATATTAGTTGGCCCCAATAATTCTGGAAAATCAACGATTATTAAATCTCTGCAATTGCTAGAAGCGGCATGGAGAAGCGGAATAAAGAGAAATCCTGAGTATATTCCTGAAATTGATAGTTATGGATATACTATTAAGGATTCATCTTTGCCCATTAGAATTGACAACATACACAATGAGTATAGTAATGTTAATACGAATATGAGAATAAAATTTTCAGGTGGAGGATCTGCATTTTTAACCATAAATCCTGAATTTAGGGTTTATTTGCATTTTACTACTGCAGAAGGAATTAACCTTCAAAATTCATCGACAATTAGAAAACATTTTCAATTTAAAATTGGAGTAATTCCTTTTTTAGGACCTGTTGAACCTAGAGAGACTCTGCTTACGAAAGAACATATTCAGAAATCAATCAGTACATACTTATCTCCAAGACACTTTCGCAATCAATGGTACCATGATAAATCTGATTTTGGTCTTTTTGTTGATCTATTACATAAGACCTGGCCGGGAATGGATGTAAAACTCCCCGAATTAGAAAATTACAACGATTTGGTAATGTTTTGCAGCGAAAATAGGATAGCACGAGAAATTGGGTGGGCAGGTTGCGGATTTCAGGTATGGATACAGATATTATCTCATTTAGTGCATAATAAGGATGCAACCACATTGATAATCGATGAACCAGAGATTTACCTGCATCCCGATTTGCAAAGAAAGTTCGTATCTGTGTCAAAAGGATTAGGACCTCAAATTATAGTCGCTACCCATTCGGTGGAAATGATAAACGAATCAGAAATAAATGATATACTAGTTATAGATAAAAATAATAAATCTGCTAAGAAATTAAATAATTTCAGAGCAATACAAACTGTGGTTGATATTTTGGGCTCTGTTCAAAATATGCATCTTACAAGACTGCTAAAGAATAAAAAAATATTATTTTTTGAAGGAAATGACTACACGATCCTTAAAAAAATAGCCAGTAAAATTGGACTTAACGAATTATCAAATGAAGATGGAGTAACAATAGTAGCTATGGGAGGTTTTTCGCAGTGGCCCATGGTTAAGAACGCAGAATTATTATTTGGAGCCATCTTAGAAGAAAAGATTAATACTTCGATAATATTGGATAGAGATTATAGATGTAATGATGAAATCGAAGAAATCGAGACCAAATTACTCGGGGCAACAAATTACTTGCATTTCTGGGAGAGGAAAGAAATTGAGAATTATTTGATTAATTTGAATGTTATTAAAAAAATAACTGAAAATAAATTGATGAAAAGAAACCGGCCGGATCTATTAAACACATATAGTGATATAATAGATTCTAATTTTAATCGAATATGCAATGATTGCATCGAGGATATTGTCAGTTCGAGCCAAGAATCCATATCAAAGCATAAAAAGAATAGGCGGCCAATTTCTGTGGAAAATAAAGATTGCTCAAAGGATATCCGAGAGAAAATGAAGTCCTTTGAAAATTTAGTAAAATTGGTTCCGGGAAAATTGGTATTATCCTGTTTGAATACCGCAATGCAAAAAGAACTTGGGGTATCTTTTACGATAAATGAATTAATTAAATCTACAAAGAATGAAGAAATCCCCGTGGAAATTATTGATGT
>Ga0351898_1050_pt2 | contig 22398 bp, 23 predicted proteins | sample BONcelHT113001C5_FD_206873 | JGI IMG/M metagenome (GOLD analysis project Ga0351898, IMG submission 206873) | Enriched cells from coal bed in the Powder River Basin, Montana, United States - BONCAT cells T11 rep1 HSBNCT.T11.300.1.C5 ...
GGATTATGCAGGCCAGCCGGTATTTTGCCTACACTATCGGGATAGCAGTGTTATGTATTGTATTTGAAATCGTGGTATTCCAGGCCGGTCTTGTAAATGATGGGACTGCCATCGTAAACAGACTTACTCCGGAACTGGCACGGCTTGGAATCCTCTCTATCTTCTCATGTAGCCTCATACTAGCAATATTCGGGTTAATTTTCTGTATATTAACCCGAGATCGGATTGTTCAAGCGGTTACGGGTGAGTCAGGGAAAGATGAGAGCATCGGAGGAAATACTGATACAATGTATTAGGCCGGTTTTTCTACACATCTCATGCCGGAACAGCCGGGTATTCTCACTGGTGAAATGCATAGAAACAGGGCAGACATCATCTATCAGATCGCCGGATTATCAGGGATGGGGGAGATTTTCTTTGATGAAAATTACGTCCATATAATCGAAGAATACGGCAAATAACATGTCGCAATCCCCAACCATGATTGAAACCCTTTGCCGAGGACACTACAGAACTCATCGCTGATAATGCAAGAGAGATAAGGAATACAAACATCTACGTTGAAATTGCTGGATATACTAATTGGTGTATACATGCATGTACAACTACGACATGTCTTACTTGTTATATATGCATAAAATCCGCAACGAATTGCCATTGGTGAACTGAGAAGGATCCACATGTAGGATTAGGAGCCTTTTCATTCCTTTCTTGAATTGTCTAAATTTTGCTCCTGAAAAAATGTTTCCTTTATCCTGGTATTACCAGACATTCTGGAGTTGCTATGAAGATTATTAGAACAATACAAAAATGTTAGATTCGTGTTTCATTAATTATATGGGGGTTACGCAGGTACCCCCTACCATGATACGAATAGGCCTTGAGCATTGTATGGAATTATTACTGGCTGTTTAAACCATATTACAGGGTGATCCCCATCAGTTCCAGTCTCCTGTTTACAAAACCCCACCGGTCAATTGCTGTCCCTGCTGCATTATGAGCGTCAAACACCTTCGGTCCAGTCACCCCGTAGTAGTTTGACCGGTTCAGTCCTTCCTGTATCATATCCGGGGTAACGTTTCCGTGTATGCAGGGAATCGAATGTAAGGCATCGGCAATAACCATCAGGGAGTCATACCCGTATCCTGCAGGAGTTCTGGAAGGATCCTCGCCGAACCGGTCCTGGTAAGAGGAAACAAACCGGTCTGCATCTTCCCCAGGAACCAGATTTGTATATGCCGAGATGGTAAACAAGGCGAATGTTTCAAGGGCATCTGGGATCTCTTCCTCCAGAGTACTCATAAGGGCAGATTCTGTCAATAGTACCTGTCCTTTAAACCCGGCCTGTGAGAGGTTCCTTATCACGGGAATCTGCCGGTTATCATAGACGACGATGACAATAGCATCAGGGGCGGTATCAAGAACAGACTGTGTCAGGGCATGGTAATCAGGATCATCAGGAAGCGGGAATTCTCCGGAGAACTGAACATCATTCTGGCTAAGCCCGCTTTTGATATGCGTAAGGACAGACCTGCCATAGGTATCATCGATATAGATGACAGATGTCCGATCTGATGAGTACTTCAGCCAGTCGGCGATGAACCGGCTGAGGGAGAATATCGGAGGATTTACCTGGTAAAACCGTGGCGAGATACCATAGAGGTCTTCACCATTTGCCCGGGGAGAGATGAGAACAGGGGAGGCTGGACCTCTTGACTCTTGTGCCATCGGAAGAGTCAGCGTTGTCGTATACGAACCGATGATCACCGGGACGCCTTCGGCCTGCATCTCCTTATACAGCGAAAGGGCGTTCTCTGGATCTCCGCTATCATCAGCCGTGCGAAGTGATACGTGGTATCCCCGGACATCACTGGTTTGCTCAATCTCCTCCGCAGCAAGGAGAATTCCCTGAAGAAGTTGATTTCCAACGACTTCATAGGTTCCGCTCAGTGGCAGGATAACACCAACCTGAATCGTGGTATTCTCTGCTGCACACGGGGGGAGAACTCCTATGACCATAAGCAGGACGATGAGAATGCCGGTTCGTATCCAGGCGGGGTAATGAGGGTTTTTAGTCATCAGATCGTTCCCGTGCACGTTAGTCTCTTTTTCAGGACGGGGAGTTACTCGTAGTTTTTTCATTCTAAACCTCCAAAGAAGGTTACAGCCGGCAGATCAAGGAGTTCATTCCCGGTTGAAATCACAGGGTGGGATGATCTGACGTTGTAATATGTCTGCTGGTACAGTTTTCGCAGGGTGAGGGATCCGTCTGCATTCCGTAACCCTGAAACCAGTTCTTTCGTGAATTCATCAGAGAGCCAGGCTGATAACTCAGGATCATAGGAGGCTGCTTTTGATGTTTCGTCTGCAGAAGAAGCGGTCAGGACAACGGTTCCCGGCGTATGTATCGCGTCCGCAACTGCCCCGCTGAAACAGGACTCAAGAACAACCAGCATCCGTCCGAATCGTTTCTGTTGGTACATATCCTCGATAAGATCGGCAATCTCAGTAGGTGTGATGGTGTCTATTCGTTCTCCACCGATAAGGTCACCACCAGGGGACCCATGTGCCGAAAGGTAGAGAAGGACGGTTGCGTTCTCATCAGATTGAAGCATACCGGATTCTGATTCTGATCCGGTTCCTGAAAGAATTGCCTGGAGCAGGTCTTTTGTAACCTCCTCACCGATATAATCAGGATACGCTCCTTTTCTCACCTCCTTTTCTCCGGGGATGTGGTATACCTCACCCGGCTTTGTATTTTTCCGGTCAGTCGGGATGTCATCATATAAAAGGAGGACAATCCGATCATCCGGAACTCCCCGGTCCTTGAGCAGGTTATAGACTGTCAGGGCATCAGCCTGATGGCGGTAATTATTCCAGTCTTTGGTCAGTGCTCCAATCACTGCCCAGAATTCTCCAGGCGGGGAATCATCCGCCGCAATAGGAAGATCTCCAGCACTCCCGGAGATCCGTTGATCGAGGTCCTCTTTTCCGGTTCTGGTTGATGAGACCGGATCCGTCACTATCCTGCCATTCTCAATCTTATACGTTGCATGGCTTGCCACCAGTCGATCCAGTCCGTCAGGTTTATAGGTGAGCGGGCCTGTCGCACCAGTCAGGATGGGAACATCTCCGTTTTGTATCCGTTGCATAGCCTCCTGAAATCCACCAGGTGTTCTGGGGAGAGGGTCTCCATCTCCCTGGGTCAGCACTCGCATCGCTGCATTTCCTGGAGATTTTTCAGGGTTTGCAGTGAATTGTGCCATAACCATCGCAGAAATGAGGGCTGCATCATACACTTCCGGAATATATCCGGCCTGGTTACTCCCTGATATTGCAGCAAATTCTTTTGAAAAACCAGCATCCCACTCTGTATTCATCAGGATGAGGGTATTGTCAGGGAGCAGGGTTGTCATGGTGCTGTCATCAGTTATCCTCCATAACCCAGATGAGAGGAGAAATAAGAGAAAGTCGGGTTCTGCCCGTTCTAATAACCCGCCCTCCTCATCGATGTTAGGATAAATTAAATATGGGCGAACTGAGGAGTTGTCTTCTTCCAGTGTGTCAACGACAGTTACAATCTCACCAACTGATCCGGAATCGACGAATACCAGGTAATCAGGAGCAGTCTGTGTTAATCGTCTGACTGCAGCAGGGATTTCATCAGCGGATGAGAACTCTTCCGCTCCGGTGATGACGATACCCTTCTCAATAGCCCAGTACGGTATCCAGTCATAAAAGGTCTTCCCATACGAATTGTTAACACTTAAAAGAGCAACTCGCTGCCCGTCATTTTTCCGGATGTGATCCATGACAACCGGGACGACGTCACCATCATTTCCAATAGTCCGCCATACATACCAGTTTTTGGCGTATGCACGATATATCTCGTCTGATGATGCAGACGGGGTGATGAGGACCTTCTGATACCTGATAAAGAGATCAGCTATCGCAAAGAGATCTGCAGAGGTGTAAGGGCCGATCACCACACTCACCCGCTTATCTTTTGCAAGACTCTGTGCATAGGTCATCAGATCCCCGGTTCTGGTATCACGAAGGACATACTCAACCGATCTTCCAAATATCCCACCCCCGGCGTTAATCTGGTCACGGGCAAGGGTTAGTGCATCATAGTATGACTGCCCGTCCGGGCCGCTTAAAGGAAGAAGGACACCGATATACACCGGTTCATCTGCAACGGTGATAGTGCATACAAGAAGCAGGAACAAACAGGTTAGGAAGAAAACGGGTAAATTGATCTTTACTATTTGATTATTTGGCATCCGGCCATACTCCTCTTCAATTATAATCAGTCATATCTTTGTAATAGTCTTACCCTTCGCTGAATACAATATGGGAGCAATGGTACATTCATGAATATATATTTGGCATGAATAATGAACAGAGATGGTAGAGGGTCATCCCATTCTATCACAATGGAAAGATGGCTGGGATCCCATTTTTCTTTGAAACATAAAAAATATCGTCACTTTTTCTTCGCCTCCAAATCAATAACCTCTAATAAATCAGTTTTTATATCCATGTCTCTTTCGCTTTCGTTTTCTTTGAAAACTCCAATGGGAACCCAAACGGACCAGATGAAAAAATTTTCATACAAGAGGGGATCACCACGTATAATTCCTGGTGGATCAAGTGGATTCAGCCCTAATCAGTCCCAAATATGCACTCATATTGCACTTCATGGGATAAGGCACAATAAAAAAAATCATGCCATTACCTTTAATACCTCTCTTCATCCAATATCAAGTATAATGGTAATCAAAAGTATTTGTGTTATTATTTGTATTGGTCTTTTTTCGCTCATATCTGTCTGTTCTGCTGATGAATCCCCCGGGTATAAAATTCTCTTAGAGGGAGGAGAGAGCATTCTCACAGAAAATGAAGATGGGAGTATGACCATCACGATACAGAGTGTAATCCCGTATGCAGCAATTTTAGACGATCCGGAATACATAACTCTTCTGGAAATGGTATTACCTGATACTAATACCGCCATGAACGCCGGGGTGATTTTTAGTAATCCGGATGGGGACACTACTTCATTTGTTCAGGTTTCACATCCGGATTACTCGGCTGAAACTATGAATCTGACATTCGTCATTCAGCCTCTGGAATATTATGAGGGAAGTATTCTTGCTGATCTGAAAGAACAGTCAGAGAGCCTGAATCCTGATATCGCCAGAAAAGCACACGCTACCAGAATATTTTTAGAGAAAGGATTGCCTGTTTCTGAAAATTATGGTGGAAATGACCGGTGCATGGATAATTGTGAAAGATATAACGAAAAGTCCACCCGGATTTTTTGTGAGATGAATTGTATGATATAATATTCGTAATTACCTGGTTACTTTTCGTTCACTCTTATTTTTTAAATTTTCACAAAGAGTCCCTCGGGATATCCCTTTTTTGTAACTGTTCAATCGCCTCAGGTCAATGCAGGATTGTGAGAGAGAAGTGACCGTCCATATATATCCTTGGTTTTTTATATGACCAAGGTCGGCGAGAATTAAATTTGTGACTATACTCTGGTGTCTGTTGAATAAAACCCTCCATATCTCCTGTTCAGGAAAGGATACGGTTACTAGTATCCTCACCTGTCATAAGATCCCTGCAAAAAAGACCTATAGATAATTCAAATTTTTGGAGATGAAAAGGTATCATCTGATGTTATTTGGATGTAATAATCTCAATGATTTTTTTTATCTTTTCCAAAGGGGATGAATTATAACTCCCCATCATAACCATCAATGAACAGACCATTTCTCACTCCTGGCGGACCCATGTGGACTCTGCCATTACCGTTTCATTTTCATTGATTTGGGTGTATATGACATTGATGAATGAATCATTCACAATAACGCCTGTACTGGATCCATCATAATCAGCAAAGTGCCAGCTCTTATTATCCGGGCCAATCATGGCAATAAACTGTTCTTCTTTCCCGAGTGGAGCCTTAAAAAATCCACGGAGGACTCTGTGGTTCTGTTCGGCAATCACCGCTTCTGCAATGATCGTATCATTCGGGCTGGAAAAGTGAGTCCATTGCCCGGGTTCTCCATCCTTTTGAATTACCTCACCATGAGCCTCAACTTTCCATGTTCCTTTCAAATTCGGAATATCAGATCCGGTGGTTGATGGCTCTGCCTGATCTGAAAATGCAGATACAGAACAGATGCTCATGATAAAAAACCCGATACACATGAATGCACCGATTCCAAAGACTGTTCGACTTTTCATAATGATACGTTAGTATAATTGATTAAATAACTATCTGTAAGTTGTTTATCCGGGATAGAATTCGTTGTCTGGTCAGGAACCCTTAAAGAATTACCATCGTATTGAATGGATGTGCTGGTCAGCCATGTGCACCAGATATGCCTAAATTCAGAGTTACATATATAAACAAACCAGAAATTCAAGCGGTTGTGCCTGAAGCCTGGGGAACCAAAGGTACCCGACAATAACCTGGCATGTAAATTGTCATAATGATACAGGATAACATCTATACATGCAACCTGCTACCCGCTGTTCTAAAGAGGAATGGTTTGAGAATGAATCCTTCTGGGAAGACTTCTATCCGGTATTGTTTCCTGAAGAACTGTTTGATCAGGCACAGGAAGAGATGGAGAAGATCTTTGAGCTCATTGATCACCCGGTGAGTTCGGTCCTTGATCTCTGCTGCGGTCCGGGACGATTTGCAGGTCTGCTCGCCAGAGAAGGATATCAGGTAACCGGTGTCGACAGGACGCCATTTCTCCTCGAGATAGCGAAGAGAGAGTATGCTGATACAGAACATGTGGAATGGGTTCTTTCTGATATGCGGGAGTTTGTCCGGCAGGAATCATATGATTTGGTCTTAAACCTCTACACCTCGTTTGGATATTTCAAGGATCCTGCAGAGGATCTCCTGGTTCTGAAAAATATTGCACAAAGTCTCCGGCCAGGTGGGTCATTTGTTATTGAGGTGATGGGAAAAGAGGTGATGGCCAAGGATTTTGAACCGATTTCTGCGTCAAAGGTAGGAGACGGTATTTTTGTCCAGTCTCATGAGATTTTTGAGAACTGGAACAGGATCAGAACGGAATGGACCCTTATCAACGAAGGAAATATCAGAACCTTCACGTTTGAACACAGCCTGTATGCAGCCAGTGATCTCATCAGGCTTTGTGAGTTGGCAGGATTATCAGATATCCGGGTATTCGGCGATTTTGACGGGCGTCCCTATGATCATTCTGCTATTCTGCTGGTAATCACCGGGAGAAAGAATTAATCCAGACTATATCCGGAATCTGCAGGTTTGGCGGGGGGGGAGACACCCCTTTCACTAATCTTGAAACCTACATTTGCCACAATGAATTCAGACACTCAATGAGATCATCCCGGCAGCATCATCTTCAGAGAGTTCCACCAACTTTGTCTGGATGGAGTAGTCCATTTCCACAAGAAGGTTGTTTATCCTGAATCGTTTTTAAAAAGCCTTATTCTTGTTAACACTCGCCTGAATGGCCTTGCTTCTTTTATCTTTCGAATGACTTACCTGAGATCCAGGTTAGATCCGGCTGAAAGATTTTCAAAAAAATGATCTAAATTTCTAAAGAAGAATGGGAGAGAATCTCATATGATAATTATCCAATAATACCTAAAAATTAACCCTATTTAAAGATAAATTTAACAGTTATAGGCATTAAATGTGTTATATGAATCATAAGATATATGGATTCTTTCTTCTTTGTATACTCTGCATCGCTCTTTGTATAGCGACATCTGCAACTAACCCCCCTGACAATACTCTGCTTAATGTCTCAACCACTGCTTCGTTTCAGGAAAACACCGAAAAAATACCGGTAGGAATTCTGGTGATGCAGAGTGGATTTGTATCAGATATCGGAAAGGAATATGAAAGGGCTTTTGAGATGGTAAAGCAGGATAATCCTGACTCGTCTATTTTGCCAATTGTTGTAGATGCAGGAAGTAATGTTACTACTGCAATATCAGCATGGAATACCCTGAAATCTGAATATCCAAACCTTTCCATTGTCGTAACGGTTGCCAGTTGGACGACCAATGTGGTCTACCCGGATGCAGCAGATGATGGGATGGTTCATATCGCCCTTGGAAGTGCCGTAGTGAACCGGAGTCGCTCTGTAGATTACCTGGTTCGGTTGACTCCCGGAGTTGAGCAGGAATCTCCAATCATTGCAGAATATCTGGATCAATATGACCGGGTTGCTATCCTGGGCGGGAACAATGAATTATCAGGAGGGTACATCACTGCCCTGAAATCACGGATCCCGGAAAAAATTGTGAACATTGAGCTGTATGATCCCGATACGCTGCCAGATAGCCTGAACCTGACCTCGGTCAGGGATAGTTATCCGGACGTGATATTGCTACTCAGTGTGTCAGAAGCCGGAACAATAGTGGACATGATTAGAAATTACTATATCTCTGTACCACTTGTTGGGACCCGTGTCATAGAAAGAAACACGCTTCTTGAAAATCCGGCTGCAAATGGCCTTATATTTACTACTCCTGCTCTGAATCTCTCTGACCCGTTCTTCTCCAGGTTCCGTGAAACATGTGGGGAAGAGGCTACATTTTACGGTGCAGAGGGGTTTGATGCCATGAAAATTCTCTATCCTGCAGTGGATGGATGTGGCAATGATCCAGAATGTCTCGGATCCAGGTTTATGAAAAATCAGTATAATGGTTCACTTGGGGAAGTACAGTTTGATGAAAACCGGGTCGCATTTTACCCTATTGAGTTCAGGATAATTCGGGATGGTCACTTTGAATCATATGATTGGATAAAACCCGTCTGATAGAAAAGCAATCCTGACATTTCATTTTTTTGGATATTCAGATTTCAAGTGAGTATTGTATATTCTGCTAAAAATAGATTCAGGGCTTCCAGGCCGAAAATATGAGTATATCCCCTGCATAATCACCGGTTTGAATGATGAGATGACAAGAGATGATCATCCCATCTCTCTCGCCTGCTTAAAATGAGCAGGAATTAATATGCTATCTTAATCATACTTCCCGCCTTCATAGCCACACTGACCGGTTCGGGGAGAGTTACATATCGAGAGGAGGTAGCAATCATCCAGGTCTTCATCCGAACTACAATCAACGCACAGTACTGTCTCATCATCATTTTCAAGATAATGATAACTGGCCGGTTCTCCACATTTAGTGCAGGGAATTTCAGGTTGATTATTTTTACCAGCCATCACAATTTTATCTTTCTCCGTTTGCCATGTAATGGTATCAGCAACCTTCAGTCTTAGTACGGTCGTGGTTCCGAAATCGTATTCATAGAGGAATGCCATGCCTGGGCAGAGAACTTTTTCAATTTTTACTTTCATGGATTTCGCATCACCGAAATCATCGTTCATCCCTGATTCAGAACTGCTCTGGTACTCGGTTCCATCGATGGTAAACGCACTTAAATGTCCACAACATTCAACCCAGATATCCCGTAATGAACTATCAAGATCTTCAAGAGTTGCCCCGGGTTTTACCAGAAGGACCATCCAATATGGAGAGGAGTATGGTGTATCAACCATGATGGCATACCTCTCATCATCTCCCTGTTCGGCATGTTTTTTCTTCAGATGCGTAACAGCAGTTCGTTTAGTAATTGGTTCATCACAGATGTAACATGTTCCTGGTGCGGCAGCTTGCTTCGCCATTAATAATAGTGTGATCGCTATGATGAAAAGAGTATTTATGATGAATACGTAAGATGGATGTTCCAGGTATTCCTTCACTGATGTATATCGAATGTATTTAATATTGTTACTATTCGGTCGCATCAGACCAATGCAGGATTGTGAGAGAGAAGTGACTGTTCATACAGATCCTTGGTTTTATGTACTTGTTCAGTGATAGTATATTTCATGAAGAGCGAAAGGAAGGACCTGGGTAGCAAAAAACTGATAAAAGTTGACGGAAAGGCTGGAGAACAGGTTTATGACCGGGTGAGTAACATATCCCCGTTCACTGCAGATTTTCTGGTGCAATCCTTCGAAGATGTATACTCTATAGCTGACATCGACGATAAAACAAGAGAGACTGCGGTGATAGGAGCATTAACCGCTATTGGCTATGCCATACCTCAACTTAAGGTGCATATTCATGCAGGATTAAATGTTGGGCTCAAAAAAGAGGAGATCCTGGCAATCATAAATACTATGGTTATTTATTCCGGATTTCCCGCGGTATTAAACGCCATGTTTGCAGCACAAGAAGTATTTGATGAGTATGACCAGATTGAATAAGGACATGATATCTTAAATCCTGAAGATGACCGATGAGTTCAACCAGGGTGACAATAGATACAGGGATGATAATAATCACTGCATGAAGTGACCAGACTGGTGCATACAAGGTAGGGGCTGCCAGTAAGGGTGCCCAAAATAAGATCCGAAGAAACGTGTCCAAGAGCAGCAGCCATGATACATCCGCTGAATATCCCATGAGAATAGTGATTACTCTGAATACCTCCCGAAAGATCGTCAAAGCATGACAGAATCTAATTATTCCATATACACAACATGGATAATACACACAGGTTAAAGACGGGGTGTGTGTGAGTCCCCTTATTGAACCGAGGAAAGGATCTGGTACGGTCAGGCTGGAGTATTGACCATTTGTAGTAGATACCTGCGAAGAATCTCTTGTCCACTTTTTTATATCTGGTTTTTTTCTTACCTCCCGATGGCCGTCATCTGGTCATCCGGTATATTCATCTGTGTTTTTCAGATGGGATGATTGCATCCCGTAATCATTTGGGTTATCTCTGTTATTCCGAATTTGAATCTCACTGTTTCACACAATTCAGAAAACTTCGCATCATCCATCGTCATGACAGGAGAATCTTTGAGAATATCAAATTGTGAATCTATCCCCTGGATAGGGGGGAGGGCCAGGTATTGTATCCGGCACATCAGACAGATTCCTTTGTGGTATGCGTGAGGCAGAACCTTTGAACGATCATCCCGGTGATTGTAAGAGAATCGAAAATTTCATCAAAATCTTCCGCTACTATTATATATTATCACAATAAAATTTAGATCAATCAAAAGAGGTTAGCAGTATGAAAAATAATGAATCCGAATATAAATTTCCTGAAAATAACGGTATCAGATCCCAGATACTCTCTCCATCTGAAATCAGGGGTGTCTTTTCATGAGTAATGAAGGAGACATTTTAGGTTTCATCAGATCGAAAAACGGATGTCTGCTCACCGATATAGCAACCGAATTTCAAATCCCGGTCTGCTCGGTTAAAAGCTGGGTGGATATTCAGTGCTGCACCGGATATATCAGGCGATGTGGTCATACACATGGAACCTGTGCCTGCTCAAAAAGCGGGTCGCATTGTGTTGCATGTACCTGTATGCGGCGTGCAGTCCAGGCAGGAATTCCGGTCAGGATTGAAGTTACTGAGAAAGGCCAGGCACTCATCGGGATAGAACAGGATGAGAAAAATATGTCTGATCCAAAAACGATGACAGGCTATCCTGAAACATCAGGTACGCCAGGTAAAGAGAAAGGACCTGCCCTATTGAGTGAGATACCCCGAAAAATTACTGTATCTCCTTCATCCGAAGGTAGGATCTGGTCAAAAGTATCACTGGAGATGGCAGCATAAAAAGTCCCTCAATTCGCTGGGTGGTGCGATCACCCCTTCAGACATTGCAGGAGTGAGGAATGAGGGATGTCAATTCATTCATCACTGTTCATCGTTATTGTGAAAAATCAGGTTTGATGGGACCTGATATAGGAGAGCAGATCTCCAGTACCGTTTACCTCTTCTCCGACATATCTGACCCCTGGAGTCTCCTGTAATCCCTGCAGATCATAGATCCGTGGGCCATACTGGTACCGGGCATATTCGTACCACCAGTCAGGATACCCGATATTGGTAATAGTTTTATTCTGAACATCGTTGAAATTTCCGTTCCGGTATGTGACTATCATCCTGCCCATCAACGCTTTCCAGTCATTTAACGTATTCATCGCCATCTCGTTGGTATATGCAGTCAGAAATTCCCGTGCTGAGGGTTCACTGGTCTGGTAAAGTTCGAGTGCTTTTGCCTCAATCTCTGTCTGGTTTGCAATTGCTGCACCCTCGATTCGGTTCTGTTCAGCCTGTATTTCGGGGATCATGGTGCTGTACATGAGCCGGACATAGTTCTGAAGCAGTTCATATGGCCAGAATGCAGTGTTTAAATCAAACTCCCAATGGGAACCATGCAGGTAAGGGGCAGGAAGATGGTATACTCCGGCATAGAACGGTACATAGCAGGTCTCAGCAGGCGATGACAAACCCAGCCAGCATACACCACCAATGGGTCCGGGAAGGTTGGATCGACCCTGACAGACATATGAATACCCGCACGGGTCAGTAGAGATGGGTCGTGGCCAGGATCCTGGCTTTAATTGTCCTTCGTAGGGAGCATCATGGAGATCATACTGGCCCCAGACACGATACGGATCACCAAACGGACCGCCTGCAGGAGGAGCAGTCAGATCAAAGACTGTTCCTTCATAGTGATCACGGAAGATGGATAATGCGGTTGTGATGTTTACCGGAGTATCTGGCCGTATTGAGAAGGGATATGCCTTTGAGAACGGACCTTCAACATATGGGGACAGACCTATTGATGGGGCCAGCCGGTCAAAAATTCTCCAGACTCTGCTTTGTGAGTAGTAGGGGTGCGAATATTCACCGATGCCAAACACCTGTGCCCAGTCAGGGTCTCCATCTTCAGGGTTCCACCATCCCATCGCTTGTGCATCTTCTTTGATGGTTGTCGAAAATATCTGCTGTGGGTTATCTTCTGATAGCTCCCTGATCCTGAATTCATTCGCAGCAACAAAGATCTCGCCCGGGTTTATCTGTTGTGCTGCCCAGTACCCGCCGGTCCCTCCGGGAGTTCCGCCACACATCTCAATAACCCAGGCATCGGAGGGATCAGCAAAGATAAGGGTCTCACCAGTCCCGTAATATCCATACGTGTCAATGAGTTCCCCAATAAGAACGACTGCCTCTTTCGCGGTTTTGCATCGTTCAAGTGCAATATTGGAGAGTTCAGAACTGTAAAAGATCCTCTTGCCTTTCTCTGCTGCCGGATGAATTTTTGCATAGTCCGTGCACTCACCGGTCATGAGCTGGTGCTCATTAATTATTCCGTAACTTCCGGTGATGTAGGCATAGGTATGGGTTACCTGGGGGATCTCTCCGATGATTACCGTCTCAGTGACGGATGCAGCACCTTCTCCAAGGAACTCTCCTCCACTGTTTGGATCATACACAACCGGTCTCAATGCACCTTCAGGGTGATTTTTTGCAGGAATATGGCGGAATGAGACCATGTCTTGGCGTATCTTGTTGGCGACAAGACCTGGCCCGAACCCGTCGTTTGAATGGCCGACAAACGTAGAACCATCTTCTGATGCTTCTTTAGTAACGACAAAGGTAGTACATCCTAATCCTGATGGGATTAAAACCAGCAGAATAAGGAGGAAAATAGTAAATCGTCTCCTTACTGACATAGGTTGTTATTATGGTATATACTATTTATACCCAACGACCTGTCAGAAGGGGGATGGAGGCTTATCTTTTGTACATTAGTTTCTGGAAATTGAAGACGTGATATTATGGTTCCAATTTTATTAGCGTTACAAAAGATAAGCCAGTCGTCTTCATCTCTCCTCTTGATATTAGTATACCATTGTGTGCATAGGCATTCTCCTCCTGGTTTTCCCGTCTCTTTGTTCCAGTCCTGGTTCTACCCGGAGATGCTACTGCACTACGCTTGCGAATTGAAATGGTACGGCAATGCATCTGATCCTGTATAATATCAAAAAAGGGAGATTTAGGGAAAATTTGTTTTCCCGTTCTTTTTCTTTCAATCTTTATTGCAGTGTGGTTGTCTGACGATATCCGTCCATGATTTCAATGACAACCGGCATCAGGGCAGTAAGGTCCATTTCTGCTCCTGTCTCGCTCCCTTCTTGTATTGTTTTCAGGACAATATCATATGCCTTCTCTTTGAGTTCTTTCATCTCATCGATAGAGACATCTGGGAATCTTGCCTCAAATGCTGCTGCATCGGCATCAAATGCTGCCATTTTTTCAACATACTTTTCAGAAAGAGCCGGATCTGCTGTCAGGACATAGCCTTCCTGGGCATTGACTGCACCGAGCAGGTGAGTGTATAAGAGAAGTCTGAAGGCTTGTTCGTTAATTGTATCTTTATCGATATATTTGGCGATGAACTCATCAAAAGTGCTGGTAAGGTCAACTGCTGCATCCTTGTATGCACTGACCTCCTCATCTACCGCAACTAGTTCATTTGCTTCAAAGGATGATAACATCTGATCTCCGGTTGCGTTCAGGAGATCGTATGTATTATATAATTTTTGCAGATCTGCAGATGCATCTTCGTTCTTAAGCGTTTCCGCCTCAATGATGTCAAGCAGGGCGTCAACAGTTCCGTCAGGATCCTCGGTATACACCTTGAAATCCTCTTTTTCACTAAGGTTTTTGAGAATAACTGCCCCGTATCCGTCCTCGATCATACGAAGGTCGATTGCATACAGTTCTATCATGGCGGCTGCTGTTTCGTTGTCCAGCATCCAGGACTCGATCAGCGTTGCGTCTGATACGGTGTCATTACTATCCTCGGCTACTACACCGCTGATGAGAAGAATTGAGATTATAACCAATCCAGAAATAATATGTTTCATAGGTCCCCACTGACGACAAGAGTATATGTTCCATGTAATCTGTGGATCTATGGAGGGTATACCTTAGTCATCAGAAGATAGGTTATGTCTGATGGTATTAGAATGTGATGAACCGGATCTGACTGACCTCAGCACAGCTGGTATCATCTGTATGTTACGTTTTTGCATGGGAACAAGGTTTTTCATGCAAATAAGAAAAGACCGAAATCCGGACAGGTTCTGGTCAGTCTTCGACGGATCTTGGAATCACCCAAATCTCATAACTAGTATCCTTCTATGATTTTTATTCGAAAAGAGAGGGAATATTACATCTGCACTTCATGATGGAGATGAAGGGAATTTTTCAAAAGGTGGTGCAAACATTCTTTTTATCTATACAGCATTATGTGAGTCTACGGTGCCTCAGATAACATAACAGTATATCGGTTTGAGATCTGCGACCATTTCAGGATGACTAAAAAACTGTTTATAGGGATGGTCGTGATCAGGCATGGTGCTTCATTCCATCTGCCGAAAGCATTTTGACTGGATGGCATAATTTTTATATAAATGGCACGTATACGATGAGAACTATCGCTACCGTGGATTTATACGGGATACGTAAATTTCCGGTTCATCTGATCTATGTTGCAATTTTTTATAATCTGGATAAAACGGAATGAATGAGAAGTTTCGAAAGAATGAATGGGGGTAAAATAGCAGATGAACGAGTATTTGGAGCCATTATCAATTCAGAAGATGAAGATTCTTATCATAGGAACACTTGGTGTTGGCAAGACAACGCTTGCAGGTGCTCTCTCACAGGAGACGGGTTATCCGTATGTCTCCATCGATGAGTGTCGAATTCGGTATTCTGACGGTACACATGATGGTGAAGATGCTGCATGGCATTATTTTCTGATAGCCTGTCGTAATCCATCCCCGGCAATCCTGGAATTTTCAGGAGGAGGAACACATGTGTATGAGGTACGTGATGCTCTCCTTAGCTCCGGAATTACCATAAAAATCATATGGATTGACATTCCCCACGATCTCTGTATTATGAGGGCTTCTAAACGAGAGATTGATATTCCAGCACCTTTTGTATGGGCTGAAATCGATTATTCGGTTCCGGCAATCCACTCCGGTATAGAGATTGCCTGGGAGAGAATCTGGAGTGCCGAGCATGGGTTTTGTACGAGGAAAATGGTGTTTTCCCGTGACGTACCCTCCTGTGAGATCTATCTGATGGTTCGGTCTTATCTGTCAGAGTCTCTCTGATCCACCTCTCCAAATGACACCTGCCAGCCCCTGACTATCAGATCCCGTATCTGTTGAATATTTGCTTTTTAGGCGATCCCAAATCCTTTCGCAGGGAAACTGCATGGAGTATCTTTTCCATTATAACGGGGTTTTTTGCGAGCAGGATTTCATGAAGGATATCCTCCCGGTGGGTATCAATATTGGTTTGGATTGTATCAATCAACCGGACAAGCGGGGAAATAATCAGATATTGAAAACCCTAATGGTGGCCCATTGGGGGCCCCAGGGAAGACAGATGAAAAAGAGTTTTTCATACAAAATCTTTACTGAATTGTATTGAATGGAGAAGTAATATTTAATTCGGCAATTTTAATTATGATATCATCCAACTGTGTTGGTTGGCATGGAAAAAAAGATCAGTCCACAAAATTATGACCTTATCTTAAAAGAAGCCTTTTCTATTTTCAAAAATAAATCGTTAGATTTTCTGGGTCTCAATCTCCCGCCAATAGTAGGTCTAATTGAGACTGAATTTGCAGAAGTTGAAACTCATAATGACCGATTGGATCTTGTATTTCTTCTTGAAGATAAGGGGCTTTTTCATCTGGAGGAAGAGACTGATCTCTCTGAGCGTGATTTGGTCAGGTTTGCACATTATGACCTGCGACTGTATGAGCGGTATCGAACACCCATCCATACGGTGGTGGTCACTCCGTCTCATGGCTCTCCGGGAACAAAAGTATTAGATTCTGGAGTGTTCCAATATACCGTAACGCAGGTTGTTCTGAGTAACTGGGATGGAGATGCACTCTCTACAAAAATCCAGTCGGCACTTGAGTTGGGAAAGCCCATTAACGAATTAGAACTCATATTTCTACCGTTGATGAAAAGCTGCCTTCCTGTGGATGAAGTTCTTAAAAGGACTATTCAACTGGAAAAGATGTTGCCCGATAAAGAGATAAGTACCAGGATTCAAGAACTTACTCTGGTGCTCTCAGATCGATTAGTTGATGACAAGATACTTGATGAACTTTGGGAGGAATTGTGTATGTTAAAAGTAATAAAATATGCTGAAAATAGAGGCAGAAAAGAAGGGATAATTGAAGGGAAAATCGAAGGATTAGAAGAAGGAATAGAGAAAGGAATAGAGAAAGGGATGGAAAAAGGACAGATAAAAGTTCTTAAGCGTCAGTTAACCCGCAAATTTGGATCGTTATCGCCGGAAATATCAAAAGCTATTGATAATCTGGATGAACACGAGATTGTGATTCTGAGTATTGAACTCATAAACATGAAAACCCTTGAGGATTTACTCAAGATTATCAAGGTATGAACAATAATTATCGGGTCTCTGTCTGAACTAGGCTCTGTTATCCCTCGTTCTCTCCCTCCTGTAACGATTACCCAGACCGCGGAGATCAAGACTCGTGGCAAAACAGGGAGAAGTGTATTCGTATAAAGAGATGAATTTCTTCATTCTGACGATTGACGATCCCGGGCTCCCTACCGGTGAAAAAGACAATGAACCAATTCATTACGATGTGGATGAGGAAGAGGAGGAGAGATCACCCCGCGAATACTCCTATTCTGCAGGTGATGGCATATAGGTGATTGCTGGGTTTTATCTTCGAGCAGCAGATGTTAGGATCCAGTGGAGAATGAAAGATTTCATTGTTATCGGTTTCACAAAGTTTCCGGATAAACACGACCCTCTCCCGGTTCCCGACTGAATATAACCCGTCATGGTAGATCCCCAATTGATTCCTCTTCATTCTCTGCGATCTGTACCAGTGGAGTAACCTGGAATACTGAAGGTGTTCGCCCTTTTCCTTCCCGGATAAGTTCTATAACTCCTGCTTCCCGGAGTTTTTGCAGAATTCGTTTGGCTGATTCTGAGGGAATTGCAGATTTTTCTGAGAAACTTGATTTCTCCCGCCAGGTAACCTACCAGACTTCTCCGGATGTTTCTTCATCGAGGATAAGAACAAAATCCCCAGAAATGCCATTGAGATCGTGGGGCTTTGTGAGAAACAGTATAATTGTGTTCTCCATCGATGCCACTGATCTTTGCCGTGGATCTAGATACGCTGCAGTATTGGCCATGCAAGGGTTTTCGTTTAAGAAATTTGTCCGAAGAGGGTGTTTTTGGATATGAGATGCTTGAGTGCCGAGAGATGTACGGGATTGGTATGGAGGTTGATATGTGATATAAGAACAGATCACGGTGTATTCTTTTTAACCCGCTTCTTTCTCACTTGTTTCTCACTGACTTCTGCTTTTTTCTTTTCTTCAAACATCCCTCTTCTCTTCAGTTCAAAGAAACAACGAACGCATGCACGGACATCTGCCAATGCATCATGTGCATCCTCAAATGGACAAGAGAACAGGGTCTCGTGAAGTTCTATTAGTTTAGGCCATTTGTTCCCCTTCCTGCCAGATGGATATGGGATCTTGCAAAAATCGGTAGTATTTTTCATAGTACAGAAATACGGGTGTGAATGAACATACGCATCCTGCATTGTTCTGCTATATTCTGCAGCGACAACACCTCTATCAAACTCGACATTATGGCCGATAATGAGTTCTGACTGAACAGTAGCCTCGGTAAACCGTGAAAGTACTTTTTCTATCGGTTTTCCTTCTCTGATTGCCCTTTCTGTCGTAATACCATGTATCATGGCTACATTATCCGGGATGATATACCCCTTTGGTTTGATGATATGACTCTGTTCATCAATAATCGATTCATCCCCCTCACAAAGGATCCAGGCTATTTGTACCATACGGGGCCAGCCTTCCGGATTTGTAATCGGATCGGCTCCCCTCTTTGGGAAACCTGTTGTTTCAGTATCAAAGAATAAATATTTCAAATTCACACACCGCGAATACTTCTATTATGCAGGTAATGGCATAAAGATGATTGCTGGGTTTTATCTTCGAGCAACAGATGTTAGGATCCAATGGAAATGAAAGATTTCATTGTTATCGGTTTCACAAAGGTTCCGGATGACACGAGCCTCTTCCGGTTCCCGGCAACCACGAAGATAGCGGGATGAAGGCTGATGATCGCAGATTATGCCAAGACCTGTGCTCCGATGAGTCTTCAGAATTCCTGAAATGGGTGAAGGATCCTGACTATCCTCTGACCTTCTGTATCCTTTATAATGTGCAGGCAGCCGTGCAGATTGTGGTTGAAGCTGACCTGACTGCATCGCCTGTTATCTGAAAGGGTGCATGGTGCATGATAAGGCTGGTGAGGTTTTCCCTGATACTTTGAAGGGGATAAACAGTTCTGGGGGGAAGGGACTCTTCATCGTCTGCCCGCGTCATGCACAGATCCGGCTAGTTCGGAAACATCTGAGCTCGTCCATGCAAAGGTATTACTCTCCTTTTGTAGATACGGTTGATAAGATGCAAGGCCAGGAGAGTCAGGTGGTCATCTCCAGTTATGGAGTGTCAGATATTGAGACTGCTCTCTCTGAAGCGAATTTTTTTACTCGCTGAACCGGCTTAATTTGACGGTGAAATTGGCGAAATCGAAAAACCATGAGAGGTGATTGTGAAGTACGAAGGCATCATCAATCAGGAGGATATCACGTGGAATCCCAAGACAATAAGACCCAATTTATCAATTGCTTCAGTTCTCCACTGGTTCAGAAGAGGTTGAGAAGGAGCGAGAATGAGGGCCTTGTCCGAAATTCAGGTGATCATATGCCACGTAAATGGCGGGAGAGTGACGCAGAGAGCCTAAGAGAACCCTAAAGACCACAGAGTAGGGAGCAAAGAAGAGCAAAAGGAAATCGTATCATTTTTATCCATAATTTGTCATCACTTGAATGATAGACAGAGTCATTGATCAGTCTGCGGACGGGATTCATATATATTCTTCCAACTCTTCAACGGTGATACCCGCCAATTTTAAAGCGTATCGAAGTGTTCCTGGTGCTAATTCATCATGCATAGGGATCACGGTCCCTACCTTCCCCTCAGGCGTAATCTTCGCCAGTCGGACATGACTACCTTTTCTTCCTGATATTTCAAAGCCAAAATGTTTACAAAGAATTTTAATGACAAATGCACCAGAGATGGGTTTAGTGGCTGGCAACGGGAGCAACCTCAAAGGTAGTAATCAAACTGCGGGACAGGTGAGAAAGCGGAAATTCTTCCAGGTATAACTCTGTCGCTTCTTTAAGATTCTCTATGGCCTCTTCGATACTCGTCCCCTGACTAACCGTACCGGTTTCAGGACACAGAGCCACAAAGATGTCTTGCTCACGATTTATTATTGCTGTGTACGTATCCATGTCATTGCCCCTATTCTAGTCATAATGACTAAGGTATCAGATAAGTTTTGCTAAAAAATTCCGGTCAATATATTGCACTCATCCCTTTGTTTTTAAATGAAACCGTTTTCACTCTTATATGATAGAACATTAACGTCTTTTTTTATCCATTATATCCAAACTCCCGGAGGTAACTATCTAACCGTTCTTTCGCTCCATCGCGCTCGAACGCGATCTCCTGCATCGGAACCCGGTATTTATCCCATCAGGAAGCAAGGGCTGATCGAATCGAGATCTTCAACATCATGAACATCCGGATTCGCTGCGATAATCTCCCTGATATCCTCTTATTTGGTGATATCAGGAATGAAATCATAATACCTGGTATCCCGCTTGTCAAAGATTACCGAATCATGGAGGCAATACCGAGCAAAGACCTCCTCATGAGATGCAACCTCAGTCTTTGGAATTCCACCGGAGGGATGAGCGGTTACATCATGCGGCTCCGGTCTGGTGAGTTATCTACATATCGCCGGATGGGTATAATATCGGTCTGAACGATGGAACTGCAGCGGGACAGACGGTAATGCATCTGCATATCCATATTATTCCCCGATACAAGGGGGATATGGAGGATCCAAAAGGAGGGATCAGAGGAGTTATTCCAGAAAAGCAGAAGTATGAAACGGTGTAGGTCATGTTTTATTAGACAATCCTGACCGTTAATACTCCACGAATCTTTTGGGATCAATTTTCCATAATAAACTTTTTTGAATACTATGTAATCTCATTATATGGTTTCACCATCAGTTTTCTCAATATCTCCCAACGTAACTTCATCCATCGTCAGGTATAAGGATTCTGACCGAACTGATTATATTATTCAAAACTGGATGCAAAATTGGAATACAATAGAGTTTCTTGGTATATGGAACAACTGAACAACCCGGTTTTTAATCCCATCGAATTCGATGGGTTTAGAAATCAGTCTGGTCTGAATAATTTTGTTCTTAAGCAGTAACAATGGATTCATAAAACTGGTGCTATCGGTATTGTTTCAAAAGTTGGACGATATGGGGGGACGTATGTACATAAAGATACTCCATTTGAGTTTGCGTCATGGATATCAATAGAGTTTGAACTCTATTTCATCAAAGAGTTTCAGCGTCTGAAAGGTGAGGGACGGTAACAACTTGGTTGGGATATCAGGCGGAATTTAGTTAAGATTAATTATCGGATCCATAGCGATACCATAAAAGTGAATTTCATCCCTCCGGAATTGACTGGGCAGCAGGTGACCCGGATTTATATTTCTGAAGCGGATGTGCTGAATATGGCTCTATTTGAAATGACCGCAAAGGAATGGGGGGGTATATATCCTGAGTAGACAAATATTGGGTAATCTAAATTAAAGGTCTTTTGGAAACGAAGTTTGCCTTCTATGTTGCATTAAAATTCTATTTCATATAATTGGTGAATATCATGAGTACTGTTTCAGTAGAAAACATTCGTCTGTTATTTAAACAGGTTAGTTCCCTGGGTTTCTTTGGGAGAATATTTGGATGGAAAAAAATTCTTATTCAAAATGGAGCAGCAATAGCAGATTTTCAGGAGTTATCAAAAAGACTTCCTGGAATAAAACAAAAATATTTGGAACAACAAGAAATCGAACGTTATAAATCAGATCATGTTAAGGTTCAATCCGAATTGGAATTCCAAAAAAACCTCGTGAATGCTCATCTTGACAGTATAAAGCAAAAAGAACGTGAAGTTGCTGCATTAAAGGAAAGTGATCGTCAATATAATTCTCGTATCAATGAACAAGAAGGCAAAATTACCCGAATTGAAACGAATACTGAACAATTACAGAAAAATATCCAAAATAATGAGAATGAACTGGCAACAATCAGGGAGACCAATACTCAGAACGAAACCAAAATTTCCGAATTGAAGCAAGAGATTGTAAAAAATAGATCCGAAATTGATCACAATATTAAGGAACTGAAAGAGAAAGAGAGTGAAATTGGTGGACTCAAAGAATCGGTAGATAAAAGCAGAAGTCAGATTCAGGAGATGAAATCAGAAATCGA
>Ga0351898_1054_pt1 | contig 18691 bp, 20 predicted proteins | sample BONcelHT113001C5_FD_206873 | JGI IMG/M metagenome (GOLD analysis project Ga0351898, IMG submission 206873) | Enriched cells from coal bed in the Powder River Basin, Montana, United States - BONCAT cells T11 rep1 HSBNCT.T11.300.1.C5 ...
GTCTGCTATTTCTCCCTGCCGGACGTAGACTGCATTGAGGAACAGATCTCCATCCATCTCCAGAAGATTTTGAACTTCCAGTGTTACTTGCTTATCCCCTGAAATCAGTGACTGGAATCTTTCGCCCTCTTTAATCTTCATAATGGCCTTGGAAGATGTTCTTGTCCGCTCCCTCAGTACCCGGTAGGTTCGGCCATTGGTGGTAAACTGGATCTCAACTGACATTCGCTTTTGGCCAATGGTTATAAGCTGTTCAATTCTTTTACTGGTGTATTGTTTAAAAAGTGCAAAACTCGCTGCTTCAAGGATACTGGACTTACCAGCACCATTTCCACCTATTATTATGGATATCCCTGTATCAAACTCGATATGGGTGTTCCTATGAGATTTAAAGTTATTAATGTGAAGACTTTCAATGATCATATAAATCCTCGTAGAAATTCCGGGCCATGGTTTCAGCTGTCTTGAAATCCCCATCAGACAGTTCTTTTAAGAGCCCGGTTGCAAGCTCATTAACCTTTTCACTGTTAAAATCATTAAGATTATGTTCAATCATCTTTTTAATGTCCAGTGCTTCTTTCCCATTTTCAAAGGGATTATCCTCATTGTTAACTGTTGTTGGATGGTAGTTAGACCTCACCGCAAGACAGAAGTCAGATAATGACTGGTTCAAAGTTTCATACACTTCAGAACGATTGAGATCTCCCCCTTCCACTGTAACCATGAGTATGGGCTTCTTCTGGAGACTGCGGATGTACTGGTTAATCCGCGATAACTCTTCTTGAATCTTGCTGTAGAAGATGGTTTCCTTTATAAACTCCCGGGGAAGTTTGAGGTCAATATTTTCAATTTCAGGCATATCTCCACTGATATCCACCAGATAGAATCCTTTACCATTCTTTTTATAACCTTCAACCTCGTTGGAGCGCCATATCTCAGTGGAACCCGGATAGGCCAGTTTACCCTCCCCAAAGTCATCAACCACTCTTTCATGAATATGGCCAAATGCACAGTAATTGAAGCTTTTAGGCACATCTCCAATTTTAAGCTCATATTCATAGGGTATGTAACGGTCTATACCCTGATGGAGTACCAGAATTCTTTTTTCATAATCCATGGATGACTTTTCAATACTCTCAAGTCGTTCAACTAATTGTTTTGAATGATATTTGGATGTGTAGGGTGCACCTCCTATGAAAACGTTCCCTTCCAGGTAAAAGGGGTTTTTGGGACTTATTAGTTTCAAACCGAAGTCTTTGTACAAAATTTGAGGTGGAAGTGCATTTTTACGCATTACAACATCATGATTGCCGGCTATGGCATAAATTGGAATTTTTGATTCTTTTAACTTCAAAATACCTTGTTGTGCGGTGAGTAATGCTCTGGTGGGAGGTCGTGAATATTCAAACAGATCTCCGGAGTGAATGGTAAAATCAGGTCTTTCACTAACTATTTCATCAATGGCCTGGTTGAACACTTGGAAAAAATCATTTTCCCTCTCAGTAAGTCCGTACTGGCGGTAACCCATGTGTGTATCGGCTAGATGGGCAAACTGCATCAGTAATCTCCTCCCAGATCCTCATATTCCCTTTTCTCTTCTTCAAGGATTTTTTCCTGATTTTTGTGGGATTTCGACCACTCATCTACAATGTTAAGGTCTCCCCCTGATACTTTACCCTTAAATTCATCTATCTTAACCAAAGTAGGGATGCGGGTCATTAAACCAAGCACTATGGCTTCACCAATATTCAATGATGGAAGCTGGGCTATTAAGTCATCACTCAAGCTTTCACTGGCGCGTTGCACATGACTCTGGTCAGTGGGTTCCACCAGACGAAGAATTATCATGTTATTGGCCTGTGACAGGGCATCAGAGTCCAGTGACTTGGGACTTTGACTCACCAGGCAGAGCCCCACTGAAAACTTACGCCCTTCCCGGGCTATTCTACTTATCCACAGTTTAGATTCAGTTTTCCTATTTTGAGGAGCTAGAATATGCGCTTCTTCCATGATCAGAAATATGGGAAACTCCAGGCCATCACCAGTTCTTAAAAACTCTTTCCGGCTGCTTAAGACGTTTCGGAGGATATGGCTAACCACCACATCAGATGCGAACTCATCCACCGAGCCGAGGTCTAAAATATTTGCTTTTCCCACTTTCAGGCTGTCAATAGTGTCCTTTGCTTCCAGGCTGAGTATGTTCCCATATTTGTCCCGCATGTGGTCCAGTTTGTTTAAAACATCGGCTATAGATTTTTTATCTGCGGAATTGGTGGATTTAGCATCCGGATCCTCGGATTCGGCTAACCAACCTTCCAGTTTACTCTGGATCAGGCCAATGAAATCTTTTCCAGTGGGTGAGCCCTGCATGAGGCTTTTCCGTGCAGATTTATAGGCTTTTAAAAAGTACCTTTCCTGGACATAGGCATTGGGTGGTATGTTGGATAATTTTTTGATTTCACCAAATGATAGGTAGAGTGGGTTGATCTGGGGTCTCATTACATTGACTTTATCCTTACCAAAATCAGTGTTCACGTACTCCGAGTGCATGTCAAATATCAGAACACTGCCGTTAACATTCAAAAGACCATCTACAATCACTGAAATGGTATTTGACTTTCCAGCACCCGTCATCGCTAGAACTGCCAGGTGTCTTGAAACCATTTTGTTAATGTCAACTTCTATACTCACTTCTTCCTGAGTTATCAGATTTCCAAGCTTCAAACCGTATTTATCCACTTTGAATATCCTTTTCAGGACATCTGAATCAGCAACTTTTATCTCTGTTCCAGGGGGTGCTGGTGTTCGTGGAATGCGAAGGTCATCATCAATATCTCCCAGTATTTTAACTATCCCCTTCACATAGTGGTCGTCACCTTCTATGGCTTTGATTTTTTCAATGGTTAGGGGATCATATATTTGATCATTAATGGAAACACTGCCTCTTACCAGGGATTCGATCATCCCCAGGACGTTTTTACCATCGTATTTAAGGGAGACGTATTCACCTACTCTGGGCATTTCTTTGGAGATGAAACTCACATCCACCAGTGATGTTTCTCCAATGCATCTTCCAATGACTTCATTCATTTAACATTTCCCTCCCACTCTTCTCCCGGAATCCAATTATCTTGGAAAGGTTCTCCAGGTCATTTTTACGGATTACAACATCAGTATGGGCCTTTTTTAAAAGTAAAGGGTATCCTTCTGCACTGATCTTTTTTATATCCTTCAGTAAATCTTTTATATCCTCTTCTGTCGCATGATAAGGTAATTCAAACTTTAAAATGTTTTTATGGTCCTCCAATCGGGTGTAGAAAATAGTGAAGGTTAAATTCTTTAGAAAATCGTTTCTAACTGGGAAATCCCTTTTAATCGCGGAAACACGGGAATGTCTGGGCTTGGAATAGCCCTGTTTTTTACTGTACATATCAAATATGGCTATGTCTGGTATTTCTGAATTGAAATACTCTGTGCTGGTTGATGTTTTGGATATAGCCACTATCTTTTTGTTTTGTTTCATTAATTCGCTGATGACCAGGAGGTTCTCCAGGTTTTCCAGGTAGATCACGGATTCTGTGTTATCTTTAAATTCATCTGTAATTTCACCAGCAAATTTAGATGAGCTTATTTCCACATCTGAACTTTTTAGGTCTTCTTCAAGAAGGGGCAAATATTTTTCCCGTATGCTCTCTTTGGCCTGTTCTTTGATTTCTTTTTCTATGGGGAAAGGTCTTATAAGGTTTCCCAAGATGGATCCATCAAAGAGGAATAAATCAACATCATATTCTTTGAATATCTTTAATGCATTTTTAATTTCAAATATCCCCATATAACTCCTTAAACGATCTTCAACATATTTATGATGGGATATAATATCAATTTCAGAGCTTTCAATCCTTTCAAGACCATTGGTAGTATGAATTATGCCTTCTGCATCAATGGCATAGAATATAAATGGTAAAAATTTGCGTTTATTTATACTACCGTCACCTGCAGCAATAATCGCATCCAAAACGCTTTCTTCTACAGAGTAATCAACCCACTGCCCGGAAGCATCTACATGGGAGCGTCCAATCTCCTCTAATTTCTTATTGATTTTGTCTCTCTTTTTCAGGGCCTTTTCATAGAGTAAATCCAGCATGTGATCCCTCAAAATTGATATAAAAGTTATTTAATAAGTTTTTAGGATAAATAAGCAGATAAGAATAACCGAACATTATAAATATATTTCACTCACCTTGATTTAAACTTTATTTATTAATACAGCGGGAACCAATCTATGACTATGAACATCCTCACACGCCAACAGAAAAGGGTCTTAAACGGCATCAAATACTTCAGCGCAGAATACCAGGGAGGAGTTCCCTACAACATCCTGAAACTGGACCTGGACACTTCTGAAGAAGACCTTAACCCCATTTTAGAACACCTGGAGAATGAAAATTACATATCACGTAGGGATGGGATGATCCTTCTGGAAAACAGGGAAAGTAATGGAAATAAGGAGAAAGGTGTCGATGTTCCTGAAGAAACACAATTAAATGAATCTCCAAAGAAAACAGTTGAAAATAACATTCCTGATATGCATACCGATGATACAGGGGATGTTAATGATAATAATTCTTCTGTTGATTCTGAGGGGGTTAACGATATTGATTCTTCTGTTGATACTGGGGGGGTTAACGATACAAGCTCTAATGCTGATACAGAGGACGTTAACGATGCCAGTGCTGATAACGTGGGGGATGCTGAGGGAACCGGCGAAATTGAACCAAAGGAAGAGTTCTCTGAAGTTGAATTGAAATCTTTGGAAATAATTGAAAATCTGGTGGATGATTCTGGAAACCTTTCCCGTACACTCCTAGAGGGTAATCTCCTCTACGGGGAGCTGGAGTTAAGCAGCATCCACATGTACAACCTGATAACATCCCTTGAATATAAAGGAATTTTAAAGAAGTTTAAGCTGACAGATGGGGAATATTATAAATTCACGCCCTGATCAAACATTAATATTTTTCTTTAAAGAGGGGTGTTAATGATGATATTCTTAGTATTTTTCAATCTACGGTAATTTTCTCCTAAGATGATTTTCCTGTTTTAAAGTGTTTCTATGTCCTTAGTCAATTTGTACTAATTATGACCTACATCATTAGAACGTTCGCTTTTTTTGACATTGTTTTCATCAATTACCACATTAAATATAATGAAAACCTCATTGTTGCGTTAGAGTCTGTTATTTCAAATAATAACAAATAGTATTTAATAGTTTCAATTTATTATAATTTATTTAACAAGTATTCGAATGGGGTATGGTATTGTGGCCAAAAAAAATTTGTTTACTGTAATTAATCAGGCAGCTAGGGCGGCAGAAAGGGCTCAGAGGGCTAAGGAAAGAGAAAGAATTGCTGAAGCTAAACGATTGGAGCGAGAGCGAGTGCGTAGGGAGAAACAACGAATTGCTGAAGCTAAACGGTTGGAAAGAGAACGTGTGGCTAAAGAGAAAAAAAGAGCCGCTGAAGCTAAACGGTTAGAGCGAGAAAGGGTAGCTGAAGCGAAGAAAAGAACTGCTGAAGCTGAACGTGCTCAAAAGGCTCGAGAACGCGAAGAAAAAGCTAGACATATTGAAAACAACAAATCATTAGCGGATAGTCAAACTATTGAAGCTCAAGAATTACTAGAGTCAATGGAACAAATTTTAGCTCATGCTTTATCTATTGAACATACAGTTGATTTTGATTCAGCTAAAAATACAGATGAATTCTTAAAACCTAGGCCTGAAAAACCACCTAGCCCACAAAGACCTATATATCGAGATATACCTCCAGAACCATCAATTAATGATTTAGATTACCAATCTAGTTTTCCTAAACCCGAAAAACCACCAGAACCCGAACAATTATATTGGGATATGCCTCTAGAACCAGACCCAAATGATGAAAAGTATATTCTAAAATTTGGTGTTTTTGATTTTTCTAAAAAAAGAGAAGCTATTAAACGAAAAGCTCTAGAAAAATATCAAGAAGATTACAATGCTTGGGAATTAGAAAAACAAGAACTTATTGAAACTAATCAACAACTGAAATTGGAATATGAAGCAGAGGCTAAAGAAATCGAAAATAATTATCAGAAGATGCTAAAAGATTGGGAAAACAAGCGAAATGCTTTTTTACATGAGCAGATTATAAAGTGGGAACAATCAAAACAAGAAATAATAAGTGTTAATCAAAAAATGAAATCAAATTACGAAGCAGAGCTAAAAGTGAATGAAAAAAGTTATTATCTGATGTTGGAAGAATGGGAAAATGATAAGAAAGCTTTCCTACATGATCAGGAGATTTTAAATAAATCAAATGAAGCATTAAAAGAGAATTATTTCAATGGTGATCCTGAATCAATTCAATACTATTCTAACCAATTATTATCAAACTCCGAGTACTATAACACTTTTCCACAAGAATTTGAGCTTGAATACAATCCAGAAAATAAAATACTTATCCTTGAGTATCAACTACCTTCTTTAGAGGATATTCCAACTTTAAAAGAAGTAAAGTATATACAAACAAGGGATGAATTTACTGAAAAACACATTACAAAAACTCAACACAATAAATTGTATGATAAAATTTTGTATCAGATCACGTTGAGAACTATTCACGAATTATATGATGCCCATCAAACTGATTTAATAGAAGCAATTGTCTTTAATGGCCATGTAAAATCTATTGATCCCGCTACGGGTCAAAAAACTAATAATTGTGTTCTTTCAGTCCAAGCTAACAAAGAAGATTTTGAAGAGATTAATCTCACTATGGTAGAACCAAAAGCATGTTTCAAAAAATTAAAAGGAGTTGGAAGCTCAAAACTCCATAGCTTAACCCCAATTCCACCTTTAGTTAAATTGGACCGGGAGGATTCACGTTTTACAGATTCTTATGATGTAATAGATGGTATGGTTGAGGGTTATAATTTAGCAGCGATGGACTGGGAAGACTTTGAACATCTAATTCGCGAATTATTTGAAAGAGCTTTTGCAGAAGCAGGGGGAGAAGTTAAAGTAACTCAAGCCAGCAGAGATGGTGGTATTGATGCTGTAATCTTTGATCCTGATCCTTTAAGGGGTGGAAAAATAGTTGTACAAGCTAAAAGGTATACTAACGTAGTTGGAGTTTCAGCAGTACGTGATCTATATGGTACACTGGTAAATGAGGGTGCAAACAAGGGAATTCTGGTAACTACATCAGATTACGGTCCGGATGCTTATAAATTCGCTTCTGATAAACCTATCCAGTTGCTTAATGGGGGTAATTTATTACATCTTCTTGAGCAATACGGCTACAAAGCGAGAATTAATCTTCAAGAAGCAAAACAATCTTTATCAAAAGAAAATAAATAACGTTTATTTTATTTCTTCAACTTTATTTTCTTCAATTCCAGCCATAAGGATTAAACTCAGAAGGTGGAATGTACATCACCTCAGCATAACCCTTCTTCAAAAGCTCCTGGTTCAGATTCATACCATCCACATAAACCACTGCCAGTGTACGGTCGTATTTGTCCTTATTTTTTGCATTATCAATATCCAGGCCCACGGTTTTACCCAGACACAAGCTGGTTACATAGTCTTTAGCTGTTTGATATCCTGCTTGCCCTCTCTCGGGGGTGTTAACTCCCACAAATCTTACTCTGCCCACTCCTTCCACGTCTATGGTGTCTCCATCCACCACCTTGTAACACTTACCACTCACCTCAACATGTTGATCACTGGAACCAGTAGGAGTGGTGATTGTTGGCACTGCGGTGGGGCTGCTGTTTGAAGAAGATACTGATAAGTTGTTTAAGGGATTTGAATCATGACTGGTGCACCCGGAAACAGCCACTGCCATGATGCAGATAATAATTAAAAGATATTTAAAGCGCATTTTATCCTCTTAATATAAATATTTCAAATCAATTTGTTTCCTTTAATTAATAAGATGATTTTTTTAGAATTAAAATTCTTTCCATTTATTTCCATTAAGAATTACAGGGATCATATAATCTGGAGGGTGAGATTCGAACACGCGATGGAATTAAATGTGATAAAATCTAACCTTTATCCATGATACTGGTAACTGGAGGGGCAGGATACATAGGCTCCCATGCAAATAAGGAGCTTAACCTGGCAGGATACGAAACAGTGGTACTGGATAACATGAGCTATGGACACCAGGATTTCCTTAAATGGGGAGTCTTTGAAGAAGTGGACCTGGGGGATCTGGAAGCAATCCGGAATGTATTCCGGAAATATGAGATAGAAGCAGTGATGCATTTTGCTGCATTTACCTATGTAGGTGAATCAGTGGAAGACCCTCAGAAATACTACCTTAACAACCTCCGAAATACCCTCAACCTCCTCCAGGTGATGAATGAATTCGAAGTAAGGACGCTGGTTTTCTCATCTACCTGTGCCACCTACGGGAACCCCCAAAAAATCCCCCTAACTGAGGACCATCCTCAAAACCCCATAAACCCCTATGGTCAGGGGAAACTAATGGTGGAAAAGGTTTTAAAGGACTACAGCTCTGCCTATGGCCTTCGATACGTCTCCCTCCGTTACTTCAACGCAGCAGGGGCAGATCCAGAACAAGATGTAGGGGAAAGACACGACCCGGAAACACACCTGATACCTCTCATTCTAGACGCTGCAATGGGCAAAAGAGAAGATATTAAGATATTTGGAACTGACTACCCCACACCGGACGGTACCTGCATCAGGGATTACATACACGTAACCGATCTTGCCGATGCCCATATAAAAGCCCTTAAATACTTAGAAGCAGGAGGTGAAAGTGAAGTTTTCAACCTGGGAAATGGAAACGGATTCTCAGTCCGGGAAGTAATTGGGGAAGCGAAGAAAGTCACTGGTAAAGAGATAAAGGCCACAGAAACCGAAAGAAGGCCTGGTGATCCGCCAATACTGGTTGGAAGTTCCCAGAAAGCCCGTGAAATTCTGAAATGGCAACCAAGATATGATGATCTAACTCAAATTATCACTACAGCCTGGGAGTGGCATAAAAAGGATAATTGAATTGATTGAAGTTTTAATCTACCTAAATAATATTTATCAGGTGAGTTTATGGGATTATTTGATAGGTTCAAAGAGAGTTCACCTACTAATGGTGTTAAACTTGCTAATGTTGGTAAATATGAAGAAGCATTGGAATACTACGAAAAATCTTTAAAATTAAACTCAAAAGATCCAATGAATTGGTTTAAGAAAGGTATGACTTTAGGAAATCTCAAAAAACAAAAAGAAGCATTAAAATGCTACAATGAATCTTTAAAATTGGATGATGGAAATTATAAAGTGTGGTATAATAAAGGAGTAACCCTTGAAATAATGGGAAGATCTCAAGAAGCTTTAGAATGTTTCCAAGAGGCTTCAAAAATAAACCCAAAAGATTCTAAATCTTGGTACAACTATGGTTCATTTTGGAAAAAAGGTTTGGAAGGGATAAAGAAGCTTTAGAATGCTACAACAAAGTTTTAGAGTTAGACAAAAATGATTATACTGCATGGTATAACAAAGGAAATATTCTAAAAGAGTTTGATAAATACCAAAAAGCTTTGGATTGTTTTGATGAGGTATTAAAGTTAAATCCGGAATTTATAGGGGCTTGGGGGGATAAGGGACTTGTTCTAAATGAACTTAAGAGAAATGAAGAAGCCTTAACATGTTTTAATGAGGTTATATTATTAGATCCATCTGATGCAAGAGGTTATTATTACAAAGGAATTACAATCATGCAAATGGGTATAGATCAAGAAGCCCTGGAATGCTTCGAAAAAGCATTAGAAATAGATCCTGATTTCGAACCTGCAAAAAAAGCTAAAAAGGAAATATTGACTTCTAAATCGTAAGGATTTTTTCACTGCCTTGTTCCTATCCCTGAAATATCCGGTTTACTGAAACAGCTCTAAATGTGATGAAAAGCACTTGAATAAAGTTTATTCAATACAAAAAATTAAAATTATAATTCCCGATACTAAACCTTAAAAGAGCGATTAAAATAATATAAGAGCCTATATTTACATTGTTGATGACAGCTACAATAAATTGGATTTTCGATTATGTCACTATTAAAGAGGAATTGTTGTTAAAAATTCCTCGTAAAGGGGAAAAATTCATTTTAAAATATTCTTCAAATACTCCCTTAGCTCCTCACTGACCTCAGGGTCCTGCAGGGCTATCTCCAGGGAGCTTTTCAGCCATTCAACATTGTTTCCAATATCATACATTTTCCCATCGAATATGTGGCCGTAGATTTCATCCAGCTGCCTCATGGCATCGGTGAGCTGTATCTCTCCACCCACACCGGGTTCCACATTCTCGATATGGTCAAATATCTCAGATTCCAGTACGTATCGTCCGGTTATGGCCAGATCAGATGGGGCATCCTCTGGACGGGGTTTTTCCACCATATCCTCAATACGGTAAACAGAGTCTTCAACCTGCTGGCCCTTAATTATCCCGTAACGTTCAATTTTATCCCGGGGCACTCTTTCAATTGCAATGGCAGATGCACCATATTTTTCATGCACGTCCAGTAATTGTTTGGTGCAGGGGACTGAAGATTGGGTTATGGTGTCTCCTAAAAGCACGGCAAAGGGCTGTCCATCAATATGTTTCTTGGCACAGTGTATAGCATCCCCCAATCCCTTCTGCTGCTTCTGCCGGACATAGTAAATATCAGCCATTTCAGATATGGCTTCCACTTCCACCAGGTAATCCATTTTACCACAATTACGGAGGGAGTACTCCAGTTCAAAGGAACGGTCGAAGTGATCCTCAATGGATCTTTTTCCTTTACCTGTGATAATCAGTATGTCATCAATTCCAGAGGCCACAGCCTCTTCCACCACGTACTGTATGGTTGGCTTGTTGTAAACTGGTAACATTTCTTTTGGCTGAGCCTTGGTAGCCGGTAAAAACCGGGTTCCGAGTCCTGCAGCAGGTATAACCGCTTTCATAATCTTGCCTCCTTTATGTAATTTAGATCCTTTTTGAGCATGTCCAGCATCCAATCATAATATTATTTTCTGGGACATTATTATACAGATAATGATGAATCTTGAAGTATTATTTTAATTTCCAATTATTCTAAAATAATCTTTTGCACATTTATTTTTTTTCAAAGGTAAATATCCGGGAAATCAGTCTTTCAGGTCCCTGGAAATCAGTTTTTTAGTCCTGGAAATCAGTCTTTTCAGGGTTTATGGTGATAAATATTATGGGTTCTTACCACACCCGATGATCTGGTGCTTCTGTAATTCTTCTCATCAGGTTCCCATAAGACGATCCATGGTAATGGTTAATAAGAGAGAGATATATAAAACTTTCCAAGAAGAATCAACGGTGTATCTATGATTGACGGCGTAAAAGTAAAGAATCTTAAAGTAATTCCTGATGAGCGGGGATGGCTCATGGAAATATTAAGGTGTGATGATGATATTTATCAGGAATTCGGACAGGTCTACCTGACCACAGCATATCCCGGAGTGGTTAAGGCATGGCATTTACACAAAAAACAGACCGACAACTTCACATGTGTTTACGGTATGATGAAGGTCGCATTATATGATAGTCGGGAGGATTCACCTACCTATGGTGAACTCAACGAATTTTTCATTGGAGACAGAAATCCAATGCTCATAAGCGTTCCCCCATTAGTTTATCATGGGTTTAAGGCTGTGGGTGATGAAACTGCCTTCTTTGTAAGCGTCCCCACATTGGCCTTTAACTACGATGAACCTGATGAGTACCGTCTTGATCCAGATACTGATGAAATCCCCTACGACTGGATATTGGATGAGAACAAAAAACACGGATAACTGGTGATTTATATGAAGATAATGATTACTGGTGGTGCTGGATTCATAGGATCCAACTTCGTACACCATCTCTGTGCTAATGATGATTATGAAGTGGTGGTCCTGGACAAGTTAACCTATGCCGGGGACATGGAAAACCTGCGGGAAGTCCGTGACAAAATCGAATTTGTTAAAGGGGACATAGCAGATGAAGAACTGGTCTCCCAGGTAATGCGAGACTGTGATATAGTGATTAACTTCGCTGCTGAGACCCACGTGGACCGATCCATAGAGGACCCCGGGGTGTTTGTCAAAACCGATGTCATCGGAACCTACAACCTACTGGAAAATGTCCGCAAATATGATGTTGAACGTTACCTGCAGATATCCACCGATGAAGTTTACGGGAGCATAGAATCTGGTTCATTTACTGAAAGCAGTAACCTGGATCCATCCAGTCCCTACTCAGCCAGCAAAGCCGGCGGAGACCTCTTGGTAGGAGCGTACTGGAGGACATACGACACACCAATAATCATCACCCGGAGCAGTAACAACTTCGGACCCCGTCAGTATCCGGAAAAGCTGATACCACTTTTCATCTTAAATGCAATGCAGGATAAACCTCTGCCAGTTTATGGGGATGGAAAGAACATCCGAGACTGGATTTATGTAATGGATAACTGTAAAGGAATAGAAACAGCCCTACTTAAGGGTGAACTGGGAGAAGTTTACAACATTGGTGGGGGAAACGAGAAAAACAATCTGGAAATAACCCACCTCATACTTGAGCTGTTAAACAAACCAGAGAGCCTGATAACCTTTGTAGATGACCGGCTGGGCCATGACCGCCGTTACTCGCTGGACTCTGCTAAAGCCATGAAACTGGGCTGGAAACCTGAGTTTTCATTTGAGGAAGCATTAAGAGAAACAGTGGAATGGTATAAAGAGAATTATTCCAGGTATTTGAAGTAATCTGTTTTATTTGACCAGATATATTTCATATCCTTTTTTATTTTTAAAATCTCACTTTTTTAGGTAGAATAAATCTATAATTTAAATTTCATCATAAATAAAACTAGATTAAATCCTCTAAAATCTTATAAAACTCGTTTTCATCCATATCATATATGAGCAGGGTTTTCTGGCGGCTTTTATGCCCTGCGATAATATCAGTGGCATGACCAGTCAAAGTATAAAATTCTTTCATGAGTTCTTTATTGGCTTTCCCCTTGGTTGGGGGTGATTTGAGTTTCACTTCCAATGTCTGCCTCCACTTGTTGTAACCAGCTATCTGGAACTTAGCTGATTTAGGGGATACCTCTATCATCACCATTATTCCCTGGGGAGTGGTTTGAACTGCCTGCATAATTTAAACATCCTGATTTATCCATTAATTTTATTAATTAACTCTTAATTTCTATTTTTTAGTTATTTGGAATCTTTATAATACTTGACATTACTTGAAAATACTTTGTAATAATTATATGTTTTTTCTTCTTCATATAAGCTGCTTTTAAACCATTTAAATACTGTTCTAATCATTAACGGTAACCTTTAAATAGTGTAAGTGAGAGAAGATGGTATGCTTCACTCTCTTGTGTGAGAATCAGCACAGCAGGGGTGGTCGAGCGGTCAAAGGCGCTAGGTTGAGGGCCTAGTGAGTGAGTCTCTTCGCGGGTTCGAATCCCGTCCCCTGCACTTCTTATTGAACTCTTTTTGTTTTTAATTTAGGTTCAGACAATTATAGTAACCTTTAATGTTTTTCCAGAGGCAAGTTCGGCGATTAGATCACTGTCCAGATCCACAGATGCCTTGTCTGCGCGTATCATCAAGGTGCGACTGCAAGTATAATCACTCCTGCGGCACACCATATCTGTGGGATGATCCAGGGTCAGTGCAGGATGTCCATATCCGGTAATAACGTCCTTTGCATTTTCTGTTTCTAGAATAATTCGAATTTTTGTATCTTCATTCTGGATGGCCTCCCTCATCTGGAGGGGCAGGTCATTTAAGGAGACTTTTGATGACACTCCCACAATACAATCTGCTGCCAGTCCAATTTCGGTGTCCTGAGTTACTTCAAATGTGGTCTTGTGTTTGGAGGTTACGTTGTGATGTCCTTTGGCTTCGAATGTGTATTCCATTTAATCACCTTGATTGTTAATATGTAAGAAGTGTTGATGAATGGGGATAGTGTTTATGTTCCCCTGAATTAACCTTTGAAACAGTTTTCATCCCCTTGAATTTTGTTTTTAAATTAAGGTTGATCCCATTTATCAGGAATGTATGATTTTAAAAGGGATTATGATTTTAAATATATTCAAAATGATATTTGATTATGTATATGTAGAATTTGGTGTGCAGGATTATAATTAATTGTAGAATAAGTTAGAAATCAAAATAATTATTGAATTAAGTTAGGAATCAAAAAAATATGTTCCGGTGTTTCCATGAAGATCAATTGTGTAGTAGATAACAGGGCAGGACTCAAATCCGGTTTATATGCCGAGCATGGGTTTTCCTTACTGGTGGAAGGAAATGATAAAAAACTCCTGGTAGATACAGGACAGACACCCATGGTTTTGAAACATAACCTGGATCTCCTGGGAATTAACACAGTGGATGGGGTGCTGCTGAGTCATGGGCACAGCGACCACACTGGAGGCATCCCTGCAATTGTAGACAGTATCAATATTCAGGGTGATGAAACCAAATTTTACATGCATCCTGAGACATTAGGTCTTAAATATGCATTACTGGATGGTAAAGAGCGTTACATTGGGTTCCCCAAAAGTGTTGATGTGGAAACTCTTAACCTGGATTGTGTCACTGAAAATACCAGAATCAGTGGTGATATGTGGATTTTCAACCAGGTAGAAGATCATTCTGGTTTTGAACCCATACCAGAATACCTGAAGGTTAAGGAAAATGGGAAATGTTTACCAGATAAATTCAAGGATGAATTGAATCTGGTGGTTAAAACTGATAATGGGCTGGTTCTAATTTCGGGCTGCGCCCACAGGGGCATCGTTAACATCCTCTATTCTGTCAGTGAATATTTTCAGGATGATATATACGGAGTTGTGGGAGGATCACATCTCATGGACGCCCCTCAACAGAGGATTCAAAAGACAGTGGAATCCTTCAAAAAACTAAACCCTGAAATCATTGCACTGGGGCACTGCACAGGATTTGACGCGTTATGCTTGTTTAAGAAGGAATTTGGGAAGAAATTCATTCCACTGGAGTCAGGTGCAGAAATCCTGATCTAGGTCCAGAAATCCTGATCTGGTTGTTTGAAAATATTGATCTGGGTGTTGAAATCCTGATCTAAACTGGGTATGGTGAGAAGGTCAATGGTCAGAAAAACTATTTTAAAAGGGACATACTGTCTTATAATAGATTTAAACCAAAAAATATCCCTAGAAATTGGTAAAAAGGGAAAAATCCAGTTTAAAAGGGGTTGTTATGTTTATGTGGGGTCTGCCCTCAATTCCCTGGAGGGGAGGATCAAAAGACATCTCAGGCAAAATAAAAAGATGCACTGGCACGTGGATTACCTCCTGGACAGTCCCCATACTCAAGTAACAGAAGTATTTTATAGTGATGATGGTTTTAAACATGAATGTGAACTGGCAGCCCAAATAGCTCTAAAAGGAGCGGAAATAAAGGGTTTTGGTTGTTCTGATTGCAACTGCCCGGCACACTTATTCTATTTTCAAAATGAATCTCAGGCCACTTTAAACTGCCTGGAAGGGTTTAAAAAATTAAAATTAGAGGTTAAGGCCCTTGAAGATTTGAGACCTTGAAGATTTGGATTAATATATTAGAAATAGTCTGATTGAGTTCTGGAAGTATTTGATTGATATAAGGATTAGATGAACTGGTTATTTATGAATGTATTGTTTTATGGTCTTATTGGTTACTGAAATCCCCTGAAAAATTCATCAAATTCATCAGCACCCATGGGTTCGGGGATAACAAAGTCCTGGTTATCTAAAATAGCTGAAGAAAGATCCCGGTATTTCCGGGCCTGTTCTGATTCTGGGAACTTTTCCATAACTGTCTTGGCATCAATCTCACTCTGTTGAACCAGTTCACTACGGGGAATCACCCCTATAACCTTACTCCCAATACTGTGAGCGAATTCTTCCACGATCTCTAATTCCCGGTTGATACCTCTGCAGTTGCAGATAATGCCGCCGAGATTGCTTTTAAGTTTTTTTATACCCTTGGAAATGTTGTTAGCTGCATAAAGAGCCATGTACTCCCCAGAAGTAACGATGTAAACTTCATCGGCAAAGTTCTCCCTGAGAGGTACTGCGAATCCTCCGCAGACCACATCCCCCAGCACATCGTAGATGATAACTTCCGGGTCCTGGCTGAAGGCTTCCAGGTTCTCCAGGAGTTTCATAGCCACAATAACTCCCCTCCCTGCGCAACCAACACCAGGTTCGGGGCCTCCGCTTTCCACGCACATCACATTGCCGTATCCTGGGAAGACCACATCCTCCTCTTGAGCATCTCTTTTTTCTTTTAAGATGTCCAGGATGGTGGGGATTCTTCGCCCCACCAGGGTGCGGGTGGTGTCTGCCTTGGGGTCGCAGCCAATTACCAGAACGCTTTTATCTTCTGAGTAGGATGCAGCCAGGTTGGCGACAATGGTGGATTTACCAATACCACCCTTACCATAAATAGCAATGTGCTTGCTCTTACTCATCCCCTCACCATAGCTCCGATAATATCTCCCCTGGTGATTATACCCACCATTTTCCCGTGAGAATCCATAACTGGTAATCGTTTAACATCATGGGTGTCCATGAGTTGGGCGGCATCACTAATATCTGCATCAGGGGTGATGGTCACCACTTTCTTGGTCATTATTTCTCCGATAAGCAGGGAAGCAGCTTTGTTCATGTCTTCGGCTATCTCATCCATTTCGTATTTCATACGCACCGGTAGTTCGATTAAGTCGAGTGGAGATGGCAGGATCAGTCTAATGTGGGGGGAGTGAACCTCCAGGAGTCGCATGATATCACCTTCACTGATGATTCCCACTAACTGGCCTTCTTTATTCATCACTGGTGCTCCGCTGATCTTGTTTTCACGTAGGCTTCCAGCCACATCAACGATTCGATCGTTCACTTGGAATTTGATTACGTTCTTTTCCATGGCGTCCTGAATTTTCATCATATCAACTCCTTTCCCTGAACAATTCTTAAATTACTATAATCAATTCTTAAATTACTATAATCAATTCTTAAATTACTATGATAAATCTATACCTTTAATCTAACACATATCTCCTAATTAGTATAACCTTATAGGGAATAAAATTTTTCTATTTTTACTCATGGTGAGTGGTTATTATCTATTTTTTTATCAACTCATCCAATATCTCCTTCTTGGATGTGTATGCCTCATCACTATTAATGGACTAACCTTCACCCCATCCCAATACTTCTAGGAAAGATTTCAGATATTCATAGTTATAAAAGGATCTATGTTTTTATGCAACGCCTATTTGCATTTACTTCACTCATTTTTTTTGTTGTAAAACTCTATCATAAGTAAATGATTAATTCAAAAGATAATTGATGCAACTTTGATTATAGTTCTGATAATTGATAGAGTTTAATCCTCCTTAAGAATTTTTTTTTGATAAAATTATAGTGGATTATTTTTTGATAAATTGTGAGTGGATTAACATTAATTTTTGAAAATTAAAAAGGTAAAATAAAATTAGCAAAAAATAGTATTTAGTATCCTATTTGTTTCTTTTAATTCTCCGGTACACCAAATCCCCGGGTCGAACTTTATCTTCAATGAAAACTCCTACATTTTCTCTTCCTTCTGATTTTTTAATGTTTCTCCCCCTTATCTGCATGGAATCCACCTTCTTCATAACTGAACCCGTGGTAGGGCCTTGTATAATAATCTCATCACCCACTTCAAGGGGGTTCCAGAGTCTTAACTCCGCAGCTTTAACCTTAGAATAATAGTTAACAACTTCTCCTATATCCTGCTTGTAGTGGGTGGCCTGGTTGTAGCTGCTGGTCTGGTGGGGTGTTTGGAAGTAGAATCCAGTGTCAAAACCACGATTGTAAACTTTCTTAAGTTCATCTAACCAGTAGTCCTGAAATTTCCATTCACCACTCTGGTATGAATCAATTGCTTCCCGGTAAACCCTGGTTACGGTGGCCACGTAATCAGCAGGTCTGGCCCTGCCTTCAATCTTAAAGGAAGATATTCCAGCCTCCATAAGTTGAGGTATGTATTCCATCATGCAAAGATCAAGTGGACTTAAAATATGGCCTTTAAATCCATTAATTTCATCTAATTTTCCTTCACTTTCTTCCAAACCCTTATTTCCTGGCATTCCAGTGGATAATGCATCACCATCGTTGGAAACTAATCTCCACTCCTTTCTACAGGGTTGCAGGCATTCTCCGCAGTTGGCATTCTTCTGGTATAGGAAAGAACTTAGAAAACATCTCCCTGAGATGGCTAGACACATTGCACCGTGTATAAAAACCTCCACTTCAATGGGACTTTCACCAGCCATTTCTTTTATCTCGTTTAAGGATAGTTCACGGGAGAGAATCACCCTTTTAACACCCAGTTCATGGAGGAGTTTCAAAGATTCCAAATTGGATATGTTAGCTTGAACACTCAGATGAACATCAACATCCTCATCACCGGCGATCTTAAGAACTCCCAGATCAGATGCGATTACTGCATCAGCTCCGGCATTTTTGATTTCTGGTAAAACAGTTTTAAGATGTTTTATATCGTTATCTCGCATTACGGTGTTGGTGCAAACATAAAGGCGAGCCCC
>Ga0351898_1058_pt1 | contig 18476 bp, 16 predicted proteins | sample BONcelHT113001C5_FD_206873 | JGI IMG/M metagenome (GOLD analysis project Ga0351898, IMG submission 206873) | Enriched cells from coal bed in the Powder River Basin, Montana, United States - BONCAT cells T11 rep1 HSBNCT.T11.300.1.C5 ...
TATTCCCTGAACTTCCACCCTGCATTTCAGGAAATTAAACAAAAGGCACTGGAAACAGATTTAAAGAATTATCAGGACCTTGAGAAATTAATAAATTATGTGATCAGGGAAGGGAATTTTAAGGTTAATCCCAAACAGATCAAGCAATTAGAAGGTGCATTTCTAATTTTTAATGAATATAACTCATTTAAATGCAATAAAAGAACCATGAACATTTAAAACCTTCTAAATGAACTAATCAGGTGATGATTTTTGGCATACTTTAAAATCATAGACAAAGGAAACGGAATTAACCGGCTTTTTATAGGTGGGGTGCATGGAAGGGAAGGTCTGAGCACTATTAAAGCCCTTCAAGAGATCCAGAATGATGATGTAGATGAAGGGAAACTGGTGATCCACAACTGTGACGTGAGCCTCTACCGGAGCACCCTTGATCCACTTTACTACGAATCCAAGGTTGGTAAAGAAATTCTTTATCTGATTAACTATTATAAACCCCAGATGTACGTGGAAGCGCACTGTTATAAAAAAGAAAGCTATAATAAACTGACCTCTCCTATGAGATGGATCAACGAAGGGGTTCCACCACTCATAGAACTGGGTAAAGGGGTACTCTTGGGATCAGCATCCCCCAATATCAGAACCACCCTTTTTACCCGGGATGATGTTTGCATCACACTGGAAATGCCATGCAATCCTTCACAGGATTCTTTAGATGTTTATGGGAAAGTTTTAAGGATATTTGCTGGTTCAAATAGTCGAGATGAAGTGGAAAAAAGAATGAAAGAAGTATACCCTTCTCAGGTGGAAACAGCACGCAAGTATGCCCTGGAATTTTTCGGGGATTATCCCCCATTTTAGGATTTTTTTAAGGACTGCTGCTTTGATTACAATTATTATTTTAATTTCTTCTTTTAATTGCAGTGTTTTTACAAATAGTTTGGGGTCTTTATCTCTCTAAAACCACTGTTCCAGGCTACTCTGGGTGGTTTGCAGTTTTTTGAGTTTATCCACAGCACTCAGCACTCTGTTTTCTGAAAAATCATGTTCTCCACAGAGGAAATCCACAATAGCCTGCTCGTCTGCTTTCTGCCATTTCAGATCATAATCTGAATCCACATCATGGTTAAGGAACATGTTCCTTAGGATGTGGGGATCAACATCCAGCTGGATATCCAGTTTTTCCAGGATTTGGAATATGTCTCCATGTTTTTCAATGAGTTTCAAACCCTTTTTTGCTCCAATTCCCTTAATTCCCTGATTGAAATCTGTGCCCACCATAATGGCCAGATCTACCAGTTGTTCACGTGTTATATCCAGGTTTCTCAGGATCTTATCCAGTTCAATGAGTTCGGGGGTGTTCTGAGTTCCGCTGATGGTCAGGTTTTTAACCATGCGGGGGGCTCCGAATAACATGCAATCATAATCCTGGGATGCAACACACCATGCATCTCCACGTGCCACCATATATGATGCCTGGGCCTCTCCTTCCCCTTTAGCCTGGATATATGGAATTCCCATGAGCTTAATGAGTTTTTTGGAACCTTCCACGATTTCCGGGGACATCCGGGATGATCTAACTGCAAATTTTCGGGCATCATCTAAACGCCCTTCTTCCAAAGCTTCTTTCCATTTTCGCTCTGATTCTTCCTTTATTTCCTTTCGTTTTTTCTGGGTTTCTTTTTTAAGGGCACTGGACTGGCCGTCAAAAACGTAGATGGGTTTAATCCCTTTTTCAACAAGAGATGATGTGCGGTATAATATTCCGCTAAAATGAGAAGTTATTCTTCCATTCTGGTCCTTGAGAGGAGTACCGTCAAGCTGACGGATGCTGGAAAGAAACTGGTAAATGACATTGGCTGCATCCAGAGCCACTACTTTACCATCCAGATCCTCAAATCTAATTTCTTCAGGAGATACTATGTCCTTAAACTTCACACCCATACTAATCCAACCCCATTAGATTATGACAATTTAATCACTAAAAAATCATTAATTTGGATTTAACTAAACATTATTTGGATTTATATTTCTCTTAAGTTCAATTTATATAATCTTTTTAATTTATTTTTGATAAAATAACGTCAATTTTAATTAAAATGAATTTAATCTTTAAACAGACTATGGGGGAAGGTTTCCATCAGCCAGATGAGCACCTGGTCTTTATGGATTATGTTGTAGGTCCGCCTTAACATAGGGCTGTTGGTTTTAAAGATTTCCACCATTTCTGGTCCTGGTTCTTCCACTGAAACTGATTTTATCTCCCTGCGGGATTCAATGTTATGTTTGCGGAGAATACGGCCAATGGGAATATCTGCCTTGATGAGATCCTCCTTAAAATCATTGTTCAACCTTTTGAGGGGTATCATTGAGATGGCATATATCAGGGGCTGGCGACCCTCAATAACCACCACCCGGTAGTTGATGGTGTCACCAACTTCAATGTCCAGGAGAGAGGCAGCTTCTTCATCTGCTTCCAGGAATTCCTGCACCAGGGTCCTTATATTCACATGCCCCTTAAGAACGTCCAGGATGGTGGTTACCGAGCCATCAGTAGCCAGAAGTATCTTTTGGGCGCTGGAAAGAGTTCCTAAGGTTTTTTCAATCTGTTTTATTCCTTCAAAGATTTTTTGGTCCATTTTTATTCACTGGGATTTCTTATTTCACCGTGAATGGCAGAGTAAGCCACCACCGCCGGGTTAGCCAGGTACACCTCAGATAAAGGATCACCCATCCGGCCCACGAAGTTACGATTGGTGGTGGACAGACACACCTCCCCTGCAGTTAAAACACCCATATGAGCACCTAAACAGGGTCCACATCCAGGGTTTATGATGATGGCTCCAGCTTCCAGGAATGTTTCTATGATTCCTTCAGCTATTGCTGATTGATAAATTCGGCGAGAGGCCGGTGACACGATGAGTCTAACATCCGGATGAACTTTTTTATTTTTTAGCACCTGGGCAGCCTGACGCAGATCCTCCAGCCGACCATTGGTACAGGAACCGATAAAGGCCTGGTCGATACTTTCACCAGAAACCTGAGAAACCGGGTGAACATTATCCACGTTGTGGGGACATGCTACTTGAGGTTCCAGGTCATCCACCTGGAAATGATAAGACCTTTCATAAACAGAATCCTCATCTGAATTGAATATCTGGAAATTATCCACATTCCGCTCTTTTAAATACTTTAAAGTGGCCTGGTTTGGTTCCATTATCCCATTTTTGGCCCCGGACTCCACTGCCATGTTGCACATGGTCATCCTACCAGACACACCCATATCCTGAACTGTGCTTCCACCAAATTCTAGGGAATTATAAGTAGCACCATAGGACCCTATTTTACCGATTATATGGAGGATAAGGTCTTTGGCAGTAACATGTTTGGTTAAAATTCCATCTACTTCAATTTTTAATGCTCCTGGGACCATGAACCAGGTTTTCCCGGTTGCATATACCACTGCCATATCAGTGGCACCCATACCAGTGGCAAAGGCACCAAAAGCTCCGTAGGTGCAGGTGTGGGAATCAGCACCAACCACTACAGTACCTGGTTTGATAAAACCCTCTTCAGGAAGTACCTGGTGGCATATTCCTTCTCCATGGGTGTAAATGTTTTTGATTCCCTGTTTTCTAGCAAAATCCTTGGTTATTCTCTGGAATTCAGCAGAACCAATGTTATTTGCCGGTAAATTATGGTCATAGACTAAGACGATCTTATCCGGATCCCACACCTTGCTGGCGATTTTATTGAAGGTGTTGATGGTGGGAGGTGATGTTCCGTCATGGGTCATGGCCAGATCTACCTGTACCTCAATGATCTCTCCTGGATGAACTTCTTCTGCTCCAGAAGCATTGGCCAGTATCTTTTCAGTGATATTCATAGATAAAACACCATTATATACGAGTAAATATGATTATTTATTCTACCCTTATTTTTGATTAATCGGTAGATTAATTCTGTTTAACAGTTTCATTCCAATTATGGATGTATTAAAAATTAAATGGTCCTCGCACTGAACGCACGATGTCGTTGAAAACGTTATCGTTAATGTATTTTCCTTCTTCCCGTTTTTCCTTTACCATTCCCACAATTTTACACAGTTCATCCTTTGTAACATCGATCCCGCATTCATCCAGTTTGGCCTTCACAGCTCTGCAACCTGAGTGTTTGCCCAGTACGATCCGTCTCTGGTGACCTATGAGTTCTGGGAGGAATGGTTCATAGGTTAAAGGTTCTTCAATAACTGCATCCACGTGTATGCCAGATTCATGTCGGAAAACGTTTTTACCCACAATGGGTTTGTTATCTGGAACTTTCATGTTGGTAAGTTCTTCCACCATCTGGGAAAGCTCATAGAACACGCTAATGTTGAAGTTCAGGTCCACTCCATAGATTAGAAGGAGTGTCATCACCAGTTCCTCCAGGGAGGTGTTACCTGCTCTTTCGCCTATCCCGTTGACTGTGGTGGAAACTGCACTGGCACCGGCCAGCAAACCTGAAATACAATTTGATAGGGCCATTCCAAAGTCATTATGACAGTGTAAAGCTATTTCTATGTTTATTTCCTTTTTTAACTCTCGTACCAGATAATCCATACCCTGGGGGCTTATTGCTCCCACGGTATCGGCTATGTGCACTCGATCAGCACCGTAAATCTCTGCTTTCTTGTAGATATTCTTCAAAAAGTCCAGATCAGTACGTGTTGCGTCTTCTGCTGAGAAAGCTACAAATAGGCCATGATCTTTGGCGTGTTCAATTGAGTTCATACATATATTCAGGGCATCTTCCTGGCTTACTTTAAGTTTATGTTTGAGGTGAAGGGCGGAAGTTCCTAGAAAAGTGATTATTCCATCTACATTACAATCCAGGGCTATGTCGATATCTTCTTTTTTGGTACGGGAAAGGGCTAATATCTTTGCATCCAGATTTTCATCTGCAATGGCCTTCACTGAACGTCTCTCTTCATGGGACACTACGGGGAATCCTGCTTCAATCTGGTGTAATTTCAGTTCATCGAGTTTTCGTGCGATTTGAAGTTTTTCTGGTGTTCTAAGACAGACACCGGGTGTTTGTTCACCATCCCGGAGTGTGGTATCGTAAACAGTGATATTTTCCGGAAACTTTAAATCAACTGACTGGTTAAAGGGACTCACGAAATATTTCAAAACATTACCACCTGTTCTTTTAGATATAATATGCAAAAATGTTGAATTCAATTCAATAATTATATGTGGGAGTTTTAATTTTTTAACACCTGTTTTCCTGGAAAACTATTAATTCCACTGGATTAATCCATGGATATAAAATATCTATAGACTTATCTTGGATCATTATTATTTAAATATAAATGAACTTTTCGTTTTTATCCTCAAATTCTCCGGCTAACATCTTCCGGCTGCCGGTGATAGTGGCATTCCATTGGTTAAACCTTCAATGTTTATATCCTGCTAAAAAAATAACTGTTTTTATGATATTACTGGAATTAAACATTATTTATTCAACATAATTTAATGGAGAGATTTTAATCTAGGAATTATTGATATTATTTAATGAATATCCATCAATTCCAGGTAAGATCTTCTTTCAAAACCATCTTCTATCCCCATCATTGAATAGGTGGTAAAAATCTCATCCAGTGCTTCTTTGGTGTCCTCACCTTCTTCAATTTCTTTTTCAATCTCCACAAAATTACCCACTCCCTGAACTCCATCCAGGGTTATAATCAGATCATTCATGGTGTAAATAATTCGATTCTTTCGCACTGTTGCCACTGGACGGAAACTGAGGTTTTGGAAAATATCAGCCACTTTATGAGAGTCTTCCACTCCCACTTCGATTTCTTTCCTGGTTTTACTCACTTCATCCATCTTGGCACCCTTGTAGGTTATGAATATTTTTTCTGAAGCTCCAATTATGACTTTTCTTATTCTAAGGGCTTCATCAGTCTGGGCAAAGTCTCTATGAGGTGCGTTAAAATAAAGGTCCTCCTGAAATTCCTCCCCAACTCTCCGGGCACCAATTTTAACCAGTTTCTCTTCTAATGCACCCTGATCTTGGGGTGCGTGGGCTTTAACTTCCACTTCTATCATCTTAAACTCCTAAAAAATAATTTTATATTGAACCCATGCTTTAACCAGGTTCATCCCACTCGTCTTTCTATTGAATTTCTTATATAGATACGGGCATCATCTATCTGGGTCAAATAATTATCAATCATATTCTCTATAAGTTCGTAGGACTTTATTTTAGTATCTCTCTTTTTTAAAATGGATTTCTTCTTTTTTATTCTTTTTTGAATTTCCCGAGAGCTTTTTTTCCGGGCTTCTTCTGGTGAAGGATTTAATTCCTTTAAAAGCGACAAATATTCTTTCCTAATATTCCTAATATCCATCCTAATGTTGTGTCTCATCTTTTTCAAGATGTCTTCATACTCTTCCAGCTCATTAAGGGTTTGCATGGCCATTTCAATGGTCGAAACATCTATTTCCACTCCGTCAATTCCAAGTTCTTCGAGTTGTTGTTGGTAAACTTTGGGCCCAAACATTTGGTGTCACCCTAGATTTATAAAGATCAAGTAAGTCTTGATTATTATGTCACCATATTCTTTAATATGTTTAGTGTGAGCATAGGTTTATTAATGTAGAATATAGATTACACATGATCTGATAATTACTCATTTAATTCTATCCTGATTAATTGGTCTTACCCTCCCTGAGAATGGGGCTCTATTTATAGGGGAGAATATAATTTTTAGGGAGAATAAAAATCATTAGTAAGATCTTTATAAACCTATAATCGGGAAAACTAATATATATGGTCATGAACATACCATAGACGAAAGTGAGATAATGAGTCTTTTTATAAAAAATTGGTAGTATAAAACTAACTATTTTTATGTCCAATTCACGGTCATTTTATATAATTTATATAAAGCCTTTTATAAAAGAATAAAATAGCACATGGTTAAGTAAAGTAACCATGGGAGGATGTTAGATGACAAAAGTTGAAATCAAAGTGGAGAACATAGTGGCTTCCGCAACGCTCGGAAAGTCCGTAGACCTTCCCCAAGTCGCACCAGCGCTGGAAGGTGTAGAATATAACCTTGAACAATTTCCGGGATTAGTCTACAAGCTTAAAGAGCCTAAAACCGCAGCCCTAATATTTGGATCCGGTAAATTGGTGTGCACAGGAGCAAAGTCCATAGAGGACTCTAAAAAAGCAATACACATAGCAGTAGACAAGATGCGCGCCCTTGACCCTGATATACCCCACGAATTTGAAATTAAAGTCCAGAACATTGTCGCTTCTGCCAATCTGGAAAAAACTCTCAACTTAGAGGCAGTAGCCCTCGACCTGGAAAACACCGAATACGAACCAGAACAATTCCCCGGATTGGTTTACCGACTGGGTGAACCCAAAGTAGTATTATTACTATTTGGATCTGGAAAAGTAGTATGTACAGGTGCAAAAACCACAACCGACGCACAGCTTGGTGTAGAAAAAACGAAAGAAAGATTATCTGAATTAGATTTATTATAATTCTATCTTTTTACGTAAATATTTGGTGATCTTTTGATTAAACTTATCGCATTTGATCTTGATAACGTCCTTATAGACGGTGAAGTCATAGACGAAATGGCTAAATTAACTGGAGTAGACGAAGAAATTTCCAAAATAACCAGTCAAGCCATGGAAGGAAAATTAGATTTTGGAACCGCCCTGAAAGAAAGAGTTTCACTCTTGAAAGGAGCATCAGTTGAAGATATCAACAAGGTAATGCTGGAAATCCCCCTCATGGAAGGGGCAAAAGACAGTGTTAAAGAGCTCAAAAAAAGGGGTTACAAAATAGCAACCATAACCGGCAGTTTTGATGTCATTGCACAGCGCATGAAAGACGAACTTGACCTGGACTACGTGTATTCCAACACACTCCAGGAAAAAGACGGCATTCTTACCGGTGAAGTAACCGGACCACTGGTAGATGGCTCTAAAAAAGAAATTCTCCAGGAACTAATGAAACTGGAAAAAATCTCAGCCGAAGAATGTGCTGCAGTTGGTGATGGTGCCAATGATATTTCCATGCTTGAAGAAGCAGGTCTAGGAATAGCATTTAACGCTAAACCAGTGTTAAAAGAAATAGCAGACGTCATCGTTGAAAATAAGGACCTAAGAGAATTACTGGAAATATTTGATAAAAGTTCTGATAAAAAAGCTTCTAAAAAGGCTGAAGAAGAACCTAAAGAAAGCTTCCCCGAACTTTTATCCAAGAAAAAGGATCTGGAAAAGACCCTTAAAGAACTCACAACCCAAAGAGACAAATTAAATGATGAGGCTAAAGTATTCCGTCAAGAACGGGATGAACTTAACTCCCAGATAAGAGGAAACCTGGACAATGCCCTGAAATACAGGGATGAAAGGGATCAGATTAACCAGGAAGTTAAGAAATATAAAAAACTACGAGATGAAGCCCATCAAGCCTACAAAAAAATGGAATGGACCTCCGGAAGAAGGGAAGCCGTTCAGATTGAGGATGAAATAAAACGTCTGGAAAAAACCATTGAAACCAGAGTTTTAGACATCCGAAAAGAAAATGAACTGGTTAAAAAGGTTACCGATCTCCGTAAGAAGCTTCAGGGCATGCAGGAAGATGAGGAAAGTCGTAGTGAAGCCTTAAAACATAAAGAAGTTTCTGAAACCCACCATGCTAAAGTGGTGGAGTTATCGGACCAGGCACAGGAAACCCATGAGAAAATGCTGGAATACTTCCGCAACATCGATGAAATCCGAAGCCAGGCAGACGCAGCTCATCAGAAATTCATAGAAACCCGGGAAAAGGCAAACAAAGTTCATGATGAGGTTAAAGCCACCTTTGGTAAAATAAGGAAAGCCAACAAAGGCATGGACAAAGTTAAAGCCAAGGAACGAAACGCTGAAGATGAAATCGTGCGTAAGAAAAACTCCGAGGAAAAGGAGAAAGCCGAAGAAATCTACCGTAAGTTCTTAGAGGGTAAAAAAGTTTCCACCGAGGAATTACTCCTCCTACAGAAACACAACATTGTCTGAGACCACCTCAGACACATCCTCCCTATTTTTTTTAATTTTTTTATATTTAATGAATCATTTACTTTTAAACAACTGCATTCCTATTAATCTTACATAATTCACTTAATAATCCTGCATTCCCATTAATCGTACATATTCATTAATAATCCTGCATTCCATTTAATTACTATAATTCATTAATCAAATCTAACAGAATATCTATAATTTAATAGAATACTAAATAGGTCTGGTGACTTTAATGGCTCCTAATGATAACTTCCCTAAAGTTAGTAATGATATTAAAATCGCTGCACTTTTAGCAGCCACCATAGCTTCTTTTTTCACACCCTTCATGGGGTCATCGGTTAACATAGCCCTACCAGCTATTGGACTGGATTTCGGTGCAGATGCAATTATCTTGAACTGGGTTACCAACGGATTCCTGCTGGCAGCTGCCATATTTGCAGTTCCCTTCGGTAGAGTGGCAGACATACACGGTATGAAGAAGATCTTCACCTACGGGATAATCATATTCACCGTGGCATCACTGTTATGTGCCTTATCCCCCACTGCTTATGCATTGATAGGATCAAGGATACTGCAGGGTATTGGTTCGGCAATGATCTTCGTAACTGGACTGGCCATAATCAGCTCAGTTTACCCACCCCAGCACAGGGGAAAAGCAATAGGGATCAACGTAGCAGCGGTCTATGTTGGTTTATCATTTGGCCCGGTTATAGGGGGGTTCATGACCCAGTATCTTGGTTGGAGGAGCCTGTTCCTGTTGATGATACCATTCGGGCTGCTGGTTACAGCCATAGTCTTCTGGAAACTCAATGATGAATGGGCAGCGTCCAAGGGAGAAAAATTCGATTATGTGGGTTCCATACTCTACAGTCTCATGCTGTTTTTGGTGATGTACGGATTTTCCAGTCTACCCCAAATAGATGGATGGGTAATGTTAATCCTGGGTGTTACTGGATTTTTTGCCTTTATTAGGTGGGAACTTCGGACTAAAAGCCCTGTCTTTAATATTAGATTGTTTAAAAATACAGCCTTCACATTCTCCAGTGTGGCTGCCCTCATAAACTACAGCGCCACCTTCGCGGTTACCCTACTTTTGAGTTATTATCTCCAGTACATTAAGGGACTGGAACCACAGACCGCTGGCCTCATACTGGTAGCTCAACCCATAGTCATGGCCATAACTGCCCCCATTGCCGGTAGAATGTCGGACCGCATTGATGCCCGGCTCATTGCCACCACTGGGATGGCTACAGTCACCCTGGCACTCTTTACATTGACATTCATCGACGGCAACACCTCCCTCAATGATATAATCATAGGACTCGCAGTGCTGGGACTGGGATTTGGACTGTTCTCCTCACCCAACACCAATGTGATCATGGGTTCAGTGGAGCGTAAATTCTACGGAGTGGCCTCAGCCACAGTGAGCACCATGCGACTCATAGGTCAGACCATGAGTATAGGAATAGCCACCCTGGTCTTCGCCCTCTTTATTGGACGGGTACAGATAACACCCAGCCAATACCCGGCACTACTGGAAAGTATACAGTTATGCTTCGTAGTGTTCACTGCACTGTGCTTTATAGGAGTGTTTGTGTCATGGTGGAGGGGGAATAACAAGGGCTATCAAGAAGAAAAAGATGGGAGATAAAAAAGGAATACGAAGGTAATGGTTTCCTATTTTTTCAAAAAATCCTATTTTTTCCAAAAAAATAACTGTGAAGACCAAAAGTGTATTTATATAGTTATTTTAAATTCTTTTTAACATGAAAATTAACTACAACAAACCAGCACTGACCTTAATTATAATAGGAATTGGTCTGTGGGTTATAAACGCTTTAGATGTTTATTTAGGATACTATTATACACATGGAAAAGGATTCCAGATTTTAGGAACCGGTTTGATGGTTAGTGGATTGATAATCTGGATAAAATCCCGTTAAAAAGAAGAAATATTCAGTACCCCTACTTTTCACGTACCTATCCGCTGTTTTATACATATCTTCTGTTCTAGGTACCTATCCTCGAATTTTCATTTAAACTTTTAAGGAGTTTTATTGCTGAATAAGCAGCTAAAATGCTTGTTTTTGGATTTTTGTCGTAGCTTCTGTTTTGGGTGGTGGTTTTAAGTTCACCAAAGTCTCCCACCACATGGACCTCGTGGCAGTTGTGTTGGACTTCAGGGTCTGCAATGATCTTAACATTTGTTTCCCTGTTACAGGCAATACTCAAAGTAGCAGCTACATTCATGTTCATGGGAAATTTACGCACTGCTGCACTGGCTTTACCTTCATATAATACTGTTTCTTTATTTGTTGAAATTCCCAGTGATTCTGGGGGTTTTCGTGTTACCAGGTTCACTTCGGTGATATTGCCCACTGAAGCAGCTTTTATACCATCTAAACCAACAATAGCTCCTGATGGGGTGTAAATCCGGGATTTATTTGCCAATGCTATCCTATCCAGCCGGTTTTTAAGATCTAAATCTATTAAAGCACCCACACTCATGATAATAACATCTTTCCCCCTTTTGAGGATGGGAGGGATAATTTTCCCCACGGCTTGCTGAGATGCAGCTTCAATCACCAGATCCACATGGTCTAACATGTCATTTACATTAGTGACTGGTATACCATCTACTTTCGATGAAAGATTATAAGCCCTTTCCATGTCCTGGTCATAGAAAAATTTCAGATCAACGCCCAGTTTTCCTTCTAAAGCAAAATCAGTGATTACACTGGCTATAGCCCCGCACCCTATGATCCCTACAGTCAAAGTATCATTTTGGGGATTATCTATTAATTCATTGGAATTACATTTCGGCCAAGTAATTTCATTTTTTTCTATTTCTAAGATTTCTTGTAGCGCTGTTTTGTTCATTTTTCACACACTACCATTTTTAATTAGCGATTAATTATATGTAGATAATTCTACGCAAATCCCTTTACAAGTTTATGCATTTTAATTAATATTAAATAGGGCATCAAGGGATACATTTGAGCGAAAAATGATTTAGATGCCCCATATTGTGTTTAGCCGGGCATCCCAAGTGAAGCGATGGTCATAATTTGTCCGATTTTTTTTGGGCATCGTCGGAGGAAGAATGGGGATACTCTGGCTATTTCATGGAGGCCCTGTTTTTGGGACAGGTATCATACCCAGTGAATAGGTCTTTTTACATTTTTTACATTTAGATGGCTCCTGTCAAATCAACTTTGAGATCAACTTCCCAAACACCCTCTCCCATATCTGCAACTGGAGCGATTATATCTGCTATTCCTGCACTGTTAATGACTATGTCCAGTTTCCCAAACTTATTTAATGCAGCCTTGAAGGCATTTTGCATCTTTTTTTCTGGGTCAAAATCTCCTTCAACAGCAAGTGCTTTTCCACCATCACTTTCGATTTGATTGACAAGATTTTCCAGGTTTTCTTTCCTCTTGGCAACCACAACAACAGATGCACCTTCCTTTGCAAGGAGTTTTGCAATTTCATTTCTTATCCCTGAACTTGCACCACTAACCAGTACAACCTTGTTTTCTAATTTCATTGTGTTACCTCCATGAGGTGAATAATATGGCTATTTACCTAATCCAGTGATTCTTATTCCTCCGAATTGAGTTTTATTCCGGATGTTTAAGCCTATTAAGAGTGGGGTGATTTTTTCAATGATTTTGGCCCGCGCCAGGGGCCCACAGTCAATAACATTTACCCCTGGGATTTTTTCAATCAGTTCGGCGGCCACTACCTTGGAGTCTGCATCATCACCTGAAATGAGACAATCACAGTCTATTGGTTCAGTGAAGTTCATTAGGGCTGCGGAGCTGATGTTATTAAATGCACAAATTATATTGGCATCTTTAAGGACTTTTGCTGATCTTTCTGCTGCTGCACCGTCCCAAAGATCCAGATAGGTCATGGGGGAACCTCCAATAGCTGATTCTAAAGGTCCAGTGGCGTCTAACAATGTTTTACCTTTTGCTCCTTCTTTGATTGAAAGTAATGTTGATTTTTGGGCTGCTAATGGCACGGTTAAAACTAATAGTTCGGCTTCTGCAGCGGCGTCAGCATTTTCAGCAGCTTTCAAATTTCCCACATCATCTAAAAGGTCTTTAACTTTATCTACTGCAGCTTGGGCTTTTTCAATTGTTCTAGAACCGATTATAACATCTTCTCCAGCTTGTACAAATCGTATTGCAATTCCTAAACCCTGTCCACCAGTTCCGCCAATTATTGCTATCTTCATCTTTATCAACACTCCATTTTCATCCATTCATTTTGCAATGTTTAATCATTTACTTTTGTAAAAAGTGAGTGAGTTCTACTATATAAACATAGCGATTGCTCTGTTTGTAATGATTAATTATTATAATAATCCTGGGTATCATGAATTAAGGGAAAAAAATTACAGTTACATAACCTATTATAATGTGTTTTAAGGAGTTAATTCAGAAAATATGTTTGGTTGGCTAAAAAACCTCGGTATTTAGGTGATATGGTATTTAATAGATTAATATTGGTCATTAATACGTGTTTTTGAGCATAATCCTGTAGATTAATTATACAGATTACAAAATACTAAGCTAAGACCTGAAAAAATAGTTAAATGCAATAAAAAGAGTATTTTTTAAGACTTATTTTTTCATGTAATCCCATAGTTGATTCATATTGGATTCCATTCTTTCTTCTAAGGGCATTGCAGGCATGCCTATCCACATTATGACTGTTCCCACCATAATAGTTTGAATAACCAATGCAAGGTCAGTAATATCAATATCTGATCTTATCACGCCTTGAGCTATACCTTCTTTGAGCACATCTTTGTTGAAATCTAACAAGTTATAATAGAATTCTGTGTAATGTTCACTAATTATGTCGTATTTTTGGACACCTTCCAGTAACAATAAATGTAACACTCTGTAATCTATTTTCTCAGCGCTTTCCACTAACTGAGTGGTCTTATCAATGGTTGAATCGTCTCCTACTATGGATAGTATCACAGTTTTTAATTTTTCTTTTGGTGTGCCCTCAAAATCTCTAATTTGTTCTATGGTTGAATTAAAATAGTTAAATATGTATTTTTTAATAACTTCCACCAGTAGAGTGTCTTTACTATCAAAGTGATAGTAGAATCCACCGGTGGTAATGTTTGATGCTTTTATGATCTCATTCAATGAAACATCAGCAAATCCTTTTTCTAGAAAAAGTTTAAAAGCGGTTTCCATAATCCTAGATTTTGTATCCATAGCCCTCATCTTCTGTTAATAGTTCTGTTCATGTCAATTATAATTTTTTATGGTTAAAGTAATTGTAAAGATGGTATTTGTGTATTAACTAAACAAAACCAACAAGATCTTGTAAATAAATTAGGTCAAACCGTTAATAAACCTTACTTCCTGTAAAGTTCAAAAGGGGGGAGATGATTTCATCTGGTTGTTTTGGTAATGTTGAGTGGATATGCATTTTTAAGGCATTTGTGGCTCAAAATATTTGATAAAAATAATAATCATTCAATTGAATTTTTTTTAATATTATGGGATTTATAGTAGCTTAAACAGACAACAACTTATTTAAATAAATAATATTTAGGATTTAACCTAATATATGGCTCTAAATATTATTTTAGTCATAATTAATTTGCACATCATCCTAAAAATAGTTTATAATAATTAGGTTGGTAAACTATCTTAAAATTTTGGTTTTTATGTTAATTACATACAGAACAGTCTCTATAAAAATTAATAATTAATCATTGCAAACAGAGCAATCGCTATGTTTATATATGATAAATTCATTATAGGCAATCACCTCGAGAAGATGTCTGAATATTCCATATTACCGCGGGATGATATTCGGAAATACTAAAATGGAGATGATAGTATGAAAGGATTAGCAATGACTGCACCCAATAAAGTGGAATGGATAGAAAAGGAAAAACCAAAAGTAGGACCTAGAGATGCAATAATAAAGCCAACAGCTCTAGCACCCTGTAGCTCAGATATTCACACAGTATGGGAAGGTGGTTTAGATCTTGGGGGTGATATTCGTATTTTAGGTCATGAAGCAATAGGGATTGTTGACACAGTTGGAAGTGAAGTTACAGACTTCAAACCAGGCGACAAAGTAATAGTGCCTGCAATTACTCCTAATTGGAGTGCTAAAGCTTCACAATGTGGTTTCCACCAGCACGCGGATTGTTTATTAGGAGGATATCAATTCACCTTCATGAGAGATGGATCCATGTCCGAATTTTTCCTGGTCAACGACGCTGATGCAAACTTAGCCATTCGGCCTGATGATATGTCTGATGAAGCAGCCCTCATGCTTACCGACATGGTCACAACTGGCTTTAGTGGTGCTGAAAATGCCAATATTCAAATTGGGGACAATGTTGCAGTTATAGGCATTGGGCCTGTTGGCCTATGTGCTGTTGCTGGTGCAAAATTAAGAGGTGCTGGAAGACTATTTGCAGTAGGTAGTCGGCCAGATTGTGTCAGTGTAGCTAAAAAGTATGGGGCTACAGATATAGTTAATTACAGGGAAGGTGACATTGTAGAACAAATTATAGCTGAAACTGATGGTATAGGTGTTGATGCTGTAGTTGTAGCTGGTGGTAACGCTGAAACTTTTGCACAGGGAATTCAAATGGCTAAACCAGGTTCCACAATTTCCAACATAAACTACTTCGGTACTCAAAACTATAAAAACGCTGGAGACATACTACCAATCCCTCGTGACGCATGGGGGGCTGGCATGGCACACAAAACCATTACTGGTGGTTTATGCCCTGGTGGACGAGTTCGAATGGAACAACTGGTGAATGTTGTGGAAAGTGGACGTATGGATCCTGGGTTACTGATTACCCACAGATTCAAAGGGTTAGATAAAGTTGAAGATGCTCTTTACTTGATGAAAGACAAACCACGAGACTTAATCAAACCTATGGTTAAAATAGATTAAAAAGTATAAAATGTGTAGACCTTATATCTACCACTCCCTTTTTTTATCTTTTTTTATAGGGATGACTGAAAGGATTAGGGAATACAGCAAGAATGAGATTAAGACCTACACAAGCAAGAATGATTAGACTGGAAAGAATAAAAATCCTTTTCATGGATAAGTCTTTCATGGAATAAATCAGTAACTGGAATTTAAGTCATGAATAAATAAAGGAGTGAATGTTAAAATGATTATGGTAACCGCTACTATAACATCTAAACCCGGTAAAAGAGATGAAATTATTTCCAAATCCCATGATCTGATTAAATCCACCCGTTTAGAACCGGGTTGCATCAGTTATGATCTATATGCCCGTACTGAAGATGAGGATGTCCTGATAATGCTGGAACAATGGGAAAACAGGGAAGTATTAGATGCCCATATGAAAACTGAACATTTCAAGGTGTTTGGAACAGTTATTGAAGAATTTGTTGCAAAAGAAATAAGTATAGCTATTTATTCGGTTGAAAAGGTATAATTATCTGTGGTAAAATTGTTTTAATCCTTTTTTTAGTTTAAAAATTAAATAGTGAAATATTAAGATTCCACCAGAAATGAAACTCCCTCTTCTTTTTCGATCTTCATAATGTTATCTGCAGCATCTTCCAGGTCCGTATCATGGGTAACAATGATCATCTGGGGTATAATGGACATCTTCTTGAGTAGATCGATAAGTTCCTGTCGGCGATAGACATCCAGGTGTATGGTGGGTTCATCCAGCATTATCATCTCTAAAGTGCCTCCGGAGAGTACCTGGGTTATTCCTAACCTTAATGCAAGGGCCACTGCTATTTTTTCCCCACCACTGATCATGTCCAGGCTGTTTTCACCACCGGGGCCGTAGATGGTTACATCGTAATCCTCATCCAACCTCACATCAGAGTATTCAAAGTTGAACTTTTCAAATAACTCCCTAGTCTTTTCCTCAATAAGAGGTCGGGACAGGTTTCTTAAATCTTTCTGAACACCATCTTTACTATAAATGTCCCTTATAATATTTAAAAGCTTTAAAAAGTCTTTAAGATTCTTTAATTCCTTTTTATATTTTTTAAGAGAATCTAATTTCGCTTCTATTTCCTGAAGAGAGAGTGATAGCTGATCAAGTTGTCCAACCAGCAACTGCTTCTGGCCACCCAGCTCCATTAGTTCCTCATTTTTCAAGTCCCACTCCTTTTTAACCCTTTCATGAGATTCCGGATTGTAATTTAATTCATTAATCACTTTTTCCACTTTGTTCAATTCTTCAATAGTTTCCTGGATACGTCTTTGATTTTCATTAATCCGCTGAAGTAGTAAATCTTTCTGACTGACTTCCCCCAGTAAGTGCTGCTGTTTTTTACTCAATTGTTCGAGGTAAGCTATTTCTTCAGGGAGGTTTTCCACACTGTCTCCTGCAATTTCCATAAGAGCACTGATATTTTTCTTCAAATCCCTTATTGGTACATTAATTTCATCTAACTTTACCACTTGTTCTTCATAGTCGCCCAGGGACTCTAAAGAACCACGGGCAGTAAGATATTTCTCATAATTTCCTTTGATGGCTGCCAGTTGAGATTTATTTCGTTGAATATCGTTTTCAATATTCTCCAGAATAACTATCTTCTTTTGAAGTTCCTGAAGACTGGAATTGATGTTATCAATTTCTTTTTGATTATCATTTGCTGAGTTCAGGTATTCCTTTAGGATTTCCAGATTTATACTCTGAATTTTGGATTGCTGGGAGTCTAAAGTCTTCTTCTTATCTTCAAATCCCTTTAATTTTTCCTTTAACTCCTCTGATCTTAAATTATTATCCTTTATTTCAGATTGGTAATCAGTTATCAGTTCCTCCCTTTTATGGGGGGTTATATCTGATTTACAGATGGGACACAGGTCTTTAACATGCTCCAGTTCATGGATAGGTTTTTCCAGATTCTCATTTTTTACCTGTAGATTAGACAACTCCCTTTTAATGTCCTGAATAGAATCATAAGTTTCCCTGATTTGTGCCTCTAATTGAGGTTTAAACGTGGATAGGTAGTTTTCAAACTCTTCAGCAGAATCAAAACGAGTATCCAAAACCTGGTTGGATTCTTCAAGGACACCCCTTATTTTTCCCAGAGATTCCTTCATTTTATCTTTAATTTTAGACTTTCTTACTGTGTACTGCTCTATAAGAACCCGACTTCCCTCAAACTGATCCTTAGCATACTGTAAATTATTAATTTCACTGTCTAAAAGAGAATAATCATTATAATACTGCTCATTTTCATTTAAAACATTTTCAAAACGTTTAATATCATTCAAAATTGCGTTTAACCTTTCTTTATCCTTTTGCAAAAGTTTTAATTCTTTACTTTTATCGTCAAGACTTTTCAAAACATCCAGTTTCTTTAACCTGGGTTTTAACCTGGTAATTTCCT